>Ga0123355_10009725_pt1 | contig 14660 bp, 10 predicted proteins | sample TergutEmb28metaG_3_FD_89872 | JGI IMG/M metagenome (GOLD analysis project Ga0123355, IMG submission 89872) | Embiratermes neotenicus P1 segment gut microbial communities from Petit-Saut dam, French Guiana - Emb289 P1 | ecosystem: Host-associated > Arthropoda: Insects > Digestive system > Gut ...
AAAAATGATTCAAATAGTCGAAAATCATTCAAAACTCAAAAATAGTTCAAAAACTCAAAAATAGTTCAAAAGTTAAAAATAATTCAAAAACTAAAAAATAATATCAAAACTCAATTCAAATACGTCAAATTACTTAAAAAATTACAAAATTAAAAAATTACAAAATTACAAAATTCAAAATTTCAAAGATTACAATATTTAAAAATTCAAAAATTCAAAATTAAAAAATTTCAAAATTCAAAAATAAAAATTTTAAAAATTCAAAAATTCAAATATTCGAAAAATTCAAAAATTCAAGAATTCAAAAATTCAAAAACCACAAAATTTCAAAATTTAAGAATTCAAAAATTCAAAATTTCGAAAATCTCAAAATTCAAATTTCGAATATTCAAAAATTAAAAAAATTAAAAAATACAAAAATTAAAAAATTCTAAAATTCAAAAATTCAAAAATTCAAAAGTTCAAAAATTTAAAAATTCAAAAATTCAAAAATTCGAAAATTCAAAAATTCAAAAAATTAAAAAATTAAAAAATTAAAAAAATTAAAAATTCAAACATTCAAAAATTCCAAAATTAAAATTTTCAAAAATTCAAGTATTCAAAAATTTAAAAATTCAGAAACTCAAGAAATCAAAAATTCAAAAATTCGAAAATTCGGAAATTCAAAAATTCGAAAATTAAAAAATTAAAAAATTCATTAATTCAAAATTTCAAAAATTAAAAAATTAAAAAATTTCAAAATACAAAAGTTCAAAATTTAAAATATTCAAAGTCTTCAAGGCTTGAAACATGCAGAAGATACTTTGTGAAATTAATTGTTACATATGGATTTGATTGATTCCACATTGTAATAATTTTATCACATTGCATGGTATAATATCGTTAAGAATGTGTAAGTTTGCCATTCTTCCTGGTTAGGTAGATTTTTAAAGATCTTTGTCCCATTATCCCACAAAATTCAGTTAGGGACATCAAATATCCCAGAATTTTCAAAACCATAAAAATATGGCATTTATAATGACGCTTATTAACATTTGACTTTCATACTAAAATTGGAAAAAATATCTTCATGCACAGAACAGCCATCAGCATCTACTTAGTGGAAGGAATAGAGGCAGGAAAGGCAACATTTTTTTAGTGCTTATGCAGTCTGGACTCAGACTACGAAGGATTTTTTAATCTGATTATTTTTAGTGTGGTTTTGCTCATACAAGTTTGAAAATTAATATGACAAAACATTTGCCGCATGATGAGGAACAAATACACGTTCTTAGTGCTGGCAATTGCCAAGTGCTGCTGACGCTCACAGCATCAGGTAACCTATCCAAACCCCTCATTTCTGATTAGGTGGAGTAGTGAGTCTCTGTGTTTAATGAAGCATTGTCAACACCCTGTTTTTCCTATAAGATGCTTGCACAACCTGATTATACCCAATACTGTAGTTGCCCTCCCAGACTCCAGTGTTTGACAAGTGATCACCATGTTTATACATGTCACTATATACTTGTATATATTGACACAAAAGAACATCATGTCTTAAGCTGTTTAATAAATAATAAAAGCTTCATGCAGTTACATTATATGAGCTGAATGTGTTACATTTGTGGAGTAAAATGGTATCAGTAGATAATTGCAGAATTGTGGGAGCATGGAGCACTACAATAGCTCTTTGTCATTTGAGATGTTACTTTGAAGTAAGTTGAAATGAGAAAGGAAGTTTTGGGCCAGTGCACATCATGAAGTCATATAACAGGAATAGGGCATCACTCCATTTTTAATCTGGACAGAATTTTGTGGGATAATCTGGGCACCCAATCCATGGAGAATGAAATCGCACAAGTCATGTACTATAAGTAACAAAAAAAATGAACATACACAAAAAATACTGTATGTTCATAGGACTACATATTAAAACAGAATCAGATAGAGATACTTTGAAATATCGTGTTAATTGTTGTGTAATATTGGTAACATGATGTAAGTGCTAAATGTGATGTCAGATTTGAGGTTAGCATATCATTTTGGATGAAGTTTCAAATCTTGTTTGAAGTGACACTGTGTCATGCAAGTATTTCCTGTTGTTTTGGAGGACTGGAGTGCCTCTTCATAGGTTGAGGCATTGCAAAAAAAGGCACACTTGGACTGCCTCACTCTGGAGATGAAAGCAGTACAATCCTTTGAAAGGTACATACCTGATGACAAAGTGTCATTTACCAAAGACTTGAGTATTCAGTAAAAGGTGATGTTCAGTTGTTTTCCAGCTTCTCAGTGAACTCTTTGTTATGAATTTTTAGAGGTAGCTTATAATTGTTTCTTGATAAATTGTAAAGCATGCACATGAGGATTTGTGTCTTCTGGGATGTTAAAACTGTGTCCAGTGTGGGAATATTCCAGTATCCATTCTGAAGCTGCACATTAGCTTCAAGCTGAGGGGTGAATTTGACACAAAAAAAGTCATCACTTGAGCATGAAGTCAATGTATTCCTTAAAAAATTTCATGAACCACTTGCACGCGAATATGGTGTCACATCCCAGAAGGCTGTAAATCTGAATTACCCTGTTTGAAGACCTAAGAACTTGAAAGCATGCATGTGTTGAATGGAAGGGTTGGGTTTGAATTGTGGAAATTACAAACTTATTCGTTAAATTCCTAGGTAATATTATTATATATGTGTTCGATAAGGACAAATCATTGATTTCTATTCTCTGAGGAGAATGTGCAATTTTATTTATCCATTGTTAATTTTGTGACACATAAATTCCAGAATTTAGTTCATGAATGGCAAAGAAGAGTTTTCTTGACACAAATTCCATTTATACCTTTCCGAACACATTTGAGACTTTATGACGAACTCAATAGCTGAAACCTTTTATCACCACCTCCTTGGCCTGTGTGGTTGTATTGTTTGTTTGACCAGGAACTCTTCCATGTCAGAATCTTCCTTCATGTGAAATGAAACTGGAAACGGCAGTTTACAGGATCATAATTCAGTGCAACAGATGGAGAAGTCCCTCAGCAGCATCTGGATTTCATTATTTTTCACTTAAGAGAGGGTGGACTGGACATGCAGTGAACACTGAATAGTAGTTGATTCTCCAACCGGTTGATATACCGTTGTTTCGGTTGTATTATCCGAAGTGATGTGCACGCCACGAGCTGACATGTGGTCGGTGCCTTAATTGTAGTGGGGAGTGGTACGACGATGAGTTATGTAATGACATGGCCTTGGTGGGGGGGAGGTGTGACGCTTGTAAGGTTCGCATGTTGCCAGGTGCTCTCGATCGTTACTGAAGTGCATAATTACGTCATTCATTTCTATTCTCTATCAGCAACTCTGCCAGGAAGAATGGATGAACAATAACTATTCAATGCAATAATATCCCCCTGGGTTTGAAGTGAGCGTCGCCTTCGGAGACTTAGGGGATTGGTCGCTATGTAGTGTGTGATGTCACAGATCTTACCTGTAGCGGGCGGCAACTGTACGCCGACGTCGGGGTCGCTGAACAGGAATACGATGAATTACTTTTAGCAACAGTGTTGGCGCCCAGCGTAGCGCGCCACGAACGTCGTGGAAGGAACGTGCGGGTTAGAATTAAGGCGCCGTTGATATATTTGTATTATTGAAGTAACACCAATATCCATATTCGCCATATGTGTTATAATTGTATAAGATCAAGAAAAAATCCACTCACAATACTAATACAGCACTCAAAGCATGAATGAAAGCGATACTTGCGTCGGGCTGGAATATGATTGAACATCGCGCCGTGGACGGGGGGGTTAGAAGAAATGATATGAGTATTTCGAACGGAGCGGGAAAGTGAGCAATGTTTCGAAACATAACCGCCTTATTTTTCGTCATGTGCATTGAATCATGTGGCGGGGTTGGATGAAGATTCAGTTGTGCGAAAGGAATTGTTTAATAGAGGGTTTGTTGCTTCATGAGGGAAGGGTGACGGAGAGGGGCCGCAGCGCCACACACTGCAGACAAGCGTTAATACCGCGAGGGATAGTAGCGCCAATTATGGTAGACGCGTAGAACTAAGGTACAAAATCATAAAGGAGAGTTGTATGTTGCATATGGCCTAATATTAGATTGGTTGATTGTATTTGAACAACGACAATTACGTTTTTAATTGAAGGATGTTAGAAGAGGTATTAATCTGTGGTATTATTTTTAACATGTGATGAGTCCGTAAAAGTCGTATTTGTGAGCTGAATGTCGAAGAGTAGTTGTTCGTTAAAGTCTGTTAGCTATAATATATTTCACGGAATTGGTGCGAAGAAAATGTTGGGCTCTAATTCGGTACGTAAAATATCACAGTAATGTGTTACTTTTTCTGGTAGTAGAATGACGCTGGGAATAGAGGGCACAGCACGCGGTGTGCGTTGAAAACATATCCGACAAGTTCGCGTTTGGGTTGCTGCGTGTATATTTGAGATGAATTTGAATAGGGCACATAGAAAAACTGGATTAGACAGGCACATAAAAGCTTGTTTTCTGTGGTCGTGATACTGTAATATCTTGTGACAACGCCTGATGAATAGATATTAAGAGCTGTATTAGATGGCAGTCGGGAGTTTGGTCTGTGGAACATAGAAAACTGTATGGCAACGTTTGATCGCGTGATATGCAGAAAAAATCGTAAAATGAAACTAGCTAATTCATTGTTGGAAATTTTGAAAGGGTAGGGATCTTCTCAAATATTTAGGACGGGTAGTAAGAAGTAAAGATTGCAGAATCAGGAAATGAATTTGGAGTAATGCACACTACATCATCATATTTTTCCTTGCTGTGTGAAAATGTGACTTTTGAGATACAAACGTGTGTGTGTTTACCTAGTATTTTTTAATAGATGCAGGTGTATTTAACTTGGTGTGTGACTATGAGGAAAGACAGTAGACTAAATTAGGGAATAGACTTTTGCAGCTGAAAGTAGTAGGAAATTCAATGAAACTGCATGATGAATAGCTTCATAATTTGTACCTGGCTCCATATATTATTAGAATTATGAAAAGAAGGGACGTTTATTGCTGGGAAGTATGGCATAATTAGATGTTAGACGTTAGACAGACGTGCATACAGAGTTATTAGAAAGCCTTAATTGGAATGAACAGTCATCTCCACTTTTAGGGTCCCTTATGTAGTATACAAAGCTACAGATGTGATGACATGCCAAATGCTGTCATTTATGATTAAGTTCACTCTTTAAGACTTTACTACTCAGTTACTGTAGTAACACCAGTACCATTCTTACTTTACTTGTGTTGCGGTTTGGAATGTGCTAATTTAAGGCAGGTATTTTAGGTTGTGGGTTATGTTATTTACTGTCATGTTAGTCTTGTCGTCTTCAGTTGTGCCTGTGTCATATATGCAGCTTAGTTTGGGGGTTGTGTTTGTCATTGTCAATTCAGTTGTTTCACTGTGATATGTGATTGTTAGGTTGGGATTTGTGTTGTTCATGGTCTGAGATTATTTGGGTTTTGTTGTACCAGTTTGACAGTAGTTGGTTAGGTTAATGGTTCTATCATTCATCATTTTCTGATATTTTTTGCTACCCAATTTGTTGTATTATCATGACATTTGAAGGTTCCTAGACCTATGGGCCCCTTATAACTATGTTGTTCCCTGTAGAATATGTGTGAGAAAAGAAGGTGGATAGACTAAGGAAATTAAGTGAGAGGGTGTGAGTCAGGCAAGTGATAGGCTGTGGTGAAAATAATAATGAATTTATGTGTTCTGTACAAGGCAGGGAATTGAATGAGCAGCTGAGCAACTGTTAGGTTCTCAGGAAGGACTGTTCTCTGTGACATTTATTTTTATTCCTTGTAATGATTTTGACAGCTATAATGGAGGGAATCTCCAAAGCAACTACAGTATTATCCATTTTCATGAAAGTGTATAGCATTTCTTGTCATGACTGAGGTCACATTAATGTTATGTTGGTTTTACAGAGCTGCACAGATTCTGTGCATGTAATGGCAGATTCATCCAATGAGACATTTCCAACATCATCTGATTGTGCTTGTCACATTGGTAATATAAAGGTTGAGGAGGATATGGATATGCAAGAGGAGGAGGAGGTGAATGTTAAAACAGAGAAGGACATTGGTATTGAGGAAGAGGAGTGCATAGATATAAAAGATGAGGAGGGCACATATAGTGAAGAGGAAGATGAGGAGGACATAGATATGAAAGAAGATGAAGACGTAGATGTAAAAGAAGAGGTGAGTTGTGAGGATACAGTATAATGTTTTAAAAAATAAAGGCTGAACCAAATTACATGATTTGTATGTCTGCAGGTCTGTTATAAGACCCATTTCAACAGTACCCAGAAATGTTATGTGTTCTCAGCTTATCAATGTATATGGTCAGTGCTAAAAACTCCATTTTTGGGAATGAAAGTGATATACTGTGATTTTTTGGGGGTTGAGTGGGGGCTGTTGGGGAAGATTCTAAAAAGATGGTAGGTCATTGAGTAATTGCAGAGAAGAGGAATGTATATTCTTCTATCCATGTAAGAAAAATTCATATCTACAGGATGTTTCCAAGTGTTTGGATCAACTCCAAGTGCTTGTACAGTAGAATTTATTTAATCTGGCTCCCACAGAATTGATGAGGTGCTTGATGATTAAACGTTGCTGTTTCTCAATCATCACCTGTACTAACCTAAGTTCTAACACGTAATTTTTTCCTTATGTTTCTTTATACCACAGATAATCAACAATTCAATCTTGTATGCTGCCTTAATTACACTGGCTTGTAGCAATTCCAGGCTTCCTAATTGTTTCTGGTGTGTCTAGAATTGTGAATGTTATGTGCCTTTTTATACCAGCAGCTGCTTGTTTACTTATTTTGGGTTGTATGGAAGCCATTATAATAGCTCAATGGACTCAGTTACGGTCAGATTACAAAATGTGAAATCACAGTATCAGTATGCGTACTGGAAGGTACTGACACCAGAGCTTCTGGAATTATGGGCTATTTTCCTCACCTGCTGAAGTACCAGGATTTTTTCAGCATCAAGTCCATGTTAAAGAAATTGTCTGTATTCCTGAAGCTCCTTTAGATGTATTAAAATTTGAATTGTGATTTGTTATAGCGAACTTACTTCCTCAGAAAGCAATGATTCTCCTTGCATTAGAGAATGATGATGCATATACCAGTTTAATTGGGCACTCTGCAACAAAAAGTGCATTATTGGTTTTACTATGATGCCACAAAGCCACAGGTGATAGAGAACAAGATGTGTGAAGGTACTGACTACCTGAATGCTGCTTTAAGCAGTGTTGTGACAAGCTACGTCTTATGGTTGCGTCTACAAGAAGTGTGGGCTGGGGGAGCAATGAAACAGTGACTTCCTGTATTTCATACCTTATCCAAGTGTGCTGATGTGCAGTATGGAAGCACATGGTTCAGAAACATTTCTGATCAATGCCTCTGACCAGAATCTACATTGGCGTAGCAGATAGCTCAGTGCTTCCTTTACTATTGCTCAGGTCTCTGAGCATTTTGTCAGGCTGTCATATTAACATATGTTTTGGCAACCAAGATATGAAGTTATGATGAATTGGACCCATGGCATATCATCCACATACTAAGTTTCATTACTCCAAACTTCTTACCTAACTGTGTCATGAATATGGAAGCTTTATCAGTATTTCAAGCATGGGTTTGGGTGGGAGTGGGTATAGGCAAGTTCTTAATTGACATATGTGTAAAAACATTCTTGCCCTGAAAAGTACATGTTCTGGGTGCATACTTGCATCTGGCTGACTGCCTGTTACATTCTGTTCCAGTAATGGATTGATTATTATAAAGTGTTGAAACGGGCATGTAGAAAAACTGAAACTGAATGACACATAAAATCTTCTTTTGTATCGTGATTGTGATATAATGGTTGAAACATAAGCATGATGAATAAATATTCAGAGCTGTATTGGGTAGCTGACAGGAGGTTGGGCTGTAGAGCACAGAAAAATGTATGCCAAGTCTGTTTAGTAAGGAACATATTTCTGTACAAGATATCGTCCATCATTATTACAGATATTACATTTACTAATACCATCAAATACCTGATATCATAGATGGAATATACAGTTTAGATAAGAAGGCACACAGTATCAGCTCACCATCTCAACTTACAGTTGCCCACACATGTTGCCTACTACCACTAGCGTAACTAGCCTAGAACAGTGGCTTTTGTTGAAGGGTTTAACTTTCATATTTTAAAATTATGTGACAGACTTGATTAATTTTATACCCTACTTTTTATATTGTAAATGTTTGTTTATGTGTATCAATCACATACCTTTATATGTAAGGCCAAGATGTCTTCCACATATCATTTTTAACTATATGTAAACTACAGGTTTAGGATTTCTTTGTATACTTCTTACATAAACAGCCTGATGATGGCTGCTTTGTAGCTGAAACATGTGGCTGCCATTTATAATTGCCACAGTAAAGTTGTGCATTGACGAGGTCAGTTTCTGCTCTTATATATTCTAGAATATATCACACCATAAAACATGACCTAGCTGATATATTTGTTTGAAATTTTGGAAGGGATGAGAACTTGAAATATTTTGGAGAGGCATTAAGGGGTAAAGATTCAAGGATGAAGAAAATGAGAGGAAATGAATTTGGAGTAATGCTCACTACAGCACCTTAATATTTTGCTCTCCTTCCTGCTTTCTGAAAACATGACTATTGAAATGTAAATATGTGTGTGTATTCACATAGAATTTTCATAAATGATGGTGTGATACTTTGTCTGTGACATTGAGGGAAGACTCTAGGTTGAGGATCTATGCTGATCAATCCTTAGACTTTTATGGCTAAAAGTAGTAGGATATTGGAGAAAACTTCATAAATACTACCTGCCAACAGACATTATTAGAATTAAGGAAGGAAGGAAGGTAGGTGAATGGCTGGATCATGAATGAATGTGACATGAGATTTGCGTACATGATTATCAGAAATCCTTAATCATAATGAACAATCAACTCCGCTTTTAGCGGTCTGTATGTATACCAAGCTGCAGACACGATGACATATACATTGCTGTCTCGGATGACTAAATTCTCTTTCTCAGACTGTACCACACAGTCAGTGTAATAACACTATTTCCATTTCTACCATGGTTATGTTAGGGTTCTGGTGGTGCCAGTTTAATAGAGGCAGCTTAGCTTGGGGGTTGTGTTTTGTCATCTTCAACTAAGGTTTTCTTTGGTTATTCCAGTTCAGTATATGTATGAGGAGGTGCTGATAAGCCCTTATCATGACCAGGAAGGAAACAAGCTACAGCGACCAAACTTGGGATTTATTCATATACTCCCCACGAAGCTCAATACACTTCTTAGCCCGTTGCTCTAACTTTTGCAAGCCACTCAAAAAAAATGCAGAAAATTGTCCATCCAACCAGGTCTCCACGGCAGCAATGACCTCCGCGTCGGATGAAAAATGGCGACCTTTCAATTGTTTTTTCAGTCCAGGGAACAGGTGTTAGTCCGACGGGGCAAGATCCGGAGAATAGGGTGGGTGATCAAGACATTGGAAGCCCAGGTAGGCCAGTTTCTTCTGGGTTGCAAGTGCTCGGTGAACCAGGGCGTTGTCTTGCAAGAACAAGATCCCCTTGGTGACCTTCCAGTGGCGTGGGCGTTTTTCTTTCAAAATGTCCTTTAGTTGCACCAGCAGAGATAACTAATACTCTTCATTGATAGTTTGGCCCTTTGGAAGATAATCAATGAGGAGGATGCTGTCTTGATCCCAAAAAATCGAGGCAAGAACTTTTTCAGTGGATTTTTGCACTCGGAATTTTTTGGGTCGGGTGAGCCGCTATGCCGCCACTCCAGTGATTATTGCTTAGTCTCTGGGTCATAGTGATATAACCAGGTTTCATCCATGGTCACCAATTGCGTCAGGAAATCATTTGGATCGTGCCAAAAAAATTCCAAAAGTTGCTCAGATGACTGGCACCATTGATGTTTTTGATCCGCATTCATGCATTTCGGGACCAACTTCACAGAGAACTTTCGCATGTCCAAATCTTCATGAATGATGGACCCAACCCACTCACGTGAGATGCCCAGTTGCTCAGCTATTGATTTAGCTGAAATCCGGCGGTATTCCAAGATTAGCTCATGAATTTGATGAATACTCTCCGGGGTGGTCACTGTTTTGGGTCGTCCAGGACAAGGCGCATCACAGGTGGAAAAATCACCACATTTAAACTGGGCCACCCAGTTTTTGATGGTGGCATACGATGGTGCATGTCCCATAATGTTTCTATCAGAATGGCGTGAATTTCCTTCGGCACCTTACCTTGCAGGAAAAAAACTTGATGACAGCTCACGTCTCCATGTTGAAATTACGCACGTCACCTGACATGCTTCCTTTCAGCCTCTGTAACAAGAAAAGGCTTGCAATTTGGCACATGAACAGACCACTCTTTCCAATGACACTATGGATTCCATCCTATGACATCGGGAATTAGGTCGGGCTAAGGACTTTTCAACACCCCCTGTTAGTTGAGATTAGGGTTGGTGATGTATGTGGTTTGAGTTTCGTTGGGTATCTTTTGTGCCAATCTAAGATCGTTAGGTTAGGGATTCTGTTATTTATCAGTGTCTCACCTTTCTGTCCCTCATTTTGGTGTGTCTGCATGGTGTTTGAAGTGCACTAAACATAGGGGCTGCAATAGTGATGTTGTTCAGTGAAGAATATACGTGGGCTGATCATTTAATTCCGGGACTGATTTTTTTCCGGGAAACTATAATACGTAGCGAAATGGTAACAGAGTGGGACAAGTGGCAACTCTGTACAAGTGTATGTGCAAAACCTGAGGTCGGTATCTCCCTGCATTTGCTCTGTGGAGGTCCTTGGGTGAACGTCTACAACAGTGTGCATCACATTTCACGATGGAGGAGAAAGTGCAGCAGCATGTGTGCATTGATTTCTGTTTCCGTCTGGGGAATACTGGTGATGAAACGTACGAAATGCTGCAAGCAGCTTTTGGAGAGTCCTGCCTAAGTCGATCGAAGACATTTGAGTGGTATTCCCGTTTTGAAAGTGGACGCCGATCCTTTGAAGATGACCCCCGCCCAGGCAGGTCTTCCACCTCCGACACGAGGAGACTGTGGCACATGTGCAAGAAATCATTCATTCTGACCGACGTGTGACTATCAGAGAGGCTGCAGAGGATGTTAGTATAGCATTCGGTACGTGCCAGAAAATTCTAACTGAAGATTTGCAAATGAGACATGTGACAGCGAAATTTGTGCCCTGTCTCCTAACGGCAGAACAGAAGGACGTTCACGTGTCAAACAAAGCAAATGTCCTCCCAGTGGAGCACATCATCATCTCCTTGACCGAAGAAAGCGCGGCAGGTGAAGTCCAGTATCAAGACCATGTTGATTGCGTTCTTCAACATTGACGGGCTGGCTCATAATGAGTTCGTCCCTACAGGACAGACGGTAAATAAGGAATTCTACAAAACAGTCCTGCAACGCCTCCGCGGTGCTATGCGCAGACATAGCCCTGAGAAGTGGCGCTCTGGCAACTGGATCCTGCACCATGACAACGCCCCTGCCCACAGGGCTGTCACCACAAATGAATTTCTGGCAAAACACAACATTCTGTTGCTCCCACAACCTCCCTACTCCCCTGACCTTGCTCCGTGTGACTTCTTCATGTTCCCACAACTGAAGAAAACAATGAAAGGTCGCTGATTTGATTACGTTGAAGATATTCAAGCCAACGCGACGAGACGACTAAGGGCTATTACAAAACGTGACTACCAGAGGTGCTTTCGTCAGTGGCAGGAGCGCTGGAATAAGTGCATACAAGCAAAAGGACACTATTTTGAAGGAGACAAGACCAACTAAACATTAAGTCTAGTTATTCACTCACAAAAAAATCAGTCTTGGAATTAAATGATCAGCCCATGTATGTGAGAACAGAAGATAGGCAGGCTAAAGGAGTTACGTGAGAGGGTGTGATTCCGGCTGTGGTGAAAATGGCAAGGAATCCACGTTTTCTCTAAAAGACAGGGCGTTGAATGAGTAGCTGAGCAACTATTGGCTTCTTGGGAAAGACTCTTCTCTGTGACATTTATTTTTATTCCTTGTAATGATTTTGACAGTTAAAATGGGGTGAATCTTCAAAACAGCTACAGTGTATACCATTCCTTGTTATGACAGGCCACATTAATGTAATGTTGGTTTTACAGAACTGTGCAGATCCTCTGCACATTCTGCCCGGTTCATCTAGTGAGACGTTTCCAACACCATCTGATGGTATATATGATGTCAGCAATATAGAAGTTAAGGAGGACATAGTTGTCATAGATGAGGGTTTCATAGCTATACACAAAGAGGCAGATATAGGCATCAAACAAGAGGAGTTTCCTGAAGATAAAACTTTTCCTCATATAAAGTCTGAACCAGATGAGGTGAGTTACATGTGTGTATATATCTGTTATTAAACACATTTCACCAATGTCTAGAAATATCGGTTGTTTTTGTGATGCCAATATTCCTGGCCAGTTGATACAGCTACATGGATGGGAATGAAAATATATTCTTTTCTCCATATAGAAAAAAATCCTTATTCTCAGGATGTTTCCTAAAGACCAGACTGCTTATGCAGTAGATTTTTTAATCCAACACTGACCTGACTGCAGAGGTGCCAGAGTATTAAGTATTACATTTATGAACAGTACCTCTTCTACATGATCACCCTTCATAACTTTATTGTCCATACGCGCTCAGTTTGGTAAGGTAAGGTAAAGTGCACCTTTGTACAGGCACTGAGGCTCTGTACAGGCTGTATAGCCCATAGGGGGAGCAGAGGTATAGCTCTACTCTTCCATGACCGCGGCACTAGATGGGGTGAGTGGTCAGCGTCACGCCCTGGCTGCTGTTTACCCCTGGGAAAGACCTGGTACCCATTGTACAGGAAGCTGGGTGGGCCCCAGGGCCGGTCTGGACAGGTGTGGAAAATCACTACCCCACCAGGATTCAATCCCTGGATCGTCCAGCCCGTAGCCAGACAATATACCGACTGAGCTGTCTGGCCCACTCAGTTTTGTACGTGATCCTCTTTTGGGAAACGGGTGTGGTTCACCAAATCACATATAGTTTTAATTATTCTTTTCTTACTTGTTTTATTTAGTCAATTTATTCTTGATATAAAATAATGGAGTGCTATATCCAGTAAAACAACTAGATCATTTCTGGGAAACTGACACAGTCACTTCTCTATACTCCTACTTATACCACACTCATATGCGACTGAATTTGCACTGGATTGGATTGGTCGTGTCTGTTATCATCTCCTAACTGTTTTGGCATTTAAATCTCTTCCCTCCTACCTATCACCAACAGTCCTGAATATACATTGACTGATTAACTTACAACACATGGCTATGAACCGTCCGTAACTGATGCCAGCAATCCTAATAAACAGCTATACCAAAAATGATCGGCTGCACTCTAATGACCTTATTTCTTACAAGTAATTTTTTGCTTATGTTTGAATGGTCAACAATCCAATGTTGTATGCTGCTAAATGACACTTTTATTTGTAGCACTTCCAGGCTTCCTGTTTCAAGTGTATCTTATGTTTATTGGACCGTGCGTCATTGTGATAGTTGAAGGATAAAAGACCAACTTGATGTCACTTGCTATTTTATTTCACTTCTTATGTGCTCAGCATGTTTCGGACATTAATATATCCATCATCAGGAGCTTGCGACTATTCTGTTGAATTACCATATTGGTCGTATTGTTGTTGGTTCGATGTGTGTTGAAGTTCCGGTGTGGTTGGGTTGGAGTGGTATCCGTGTTGCAGGCTTCAGCCTGCAACACTGATACCACTCCAACCCAACCACACCGAAACTCCAACATACATCAAACCAACAACTATACAACCCATGTAATTCAACAGATTCAGCCTGCAACACGGATACCGCTCCAACCCAACCACACCGAAACTCCAACACACATCAAACCAAGAACAATACGACCAATGTGGTAATTCAGCATAATTGTTTCAAGCTCCTGATGATGGATATATTAATGTCCGAAACTTGTTGATTGCATAAGATGTGAAATAAAATAGCAAGTGACATCAAGTTGGTCTTTTATTCTTCAACTGTTTCAAGTGTCTCTGGAATTATGAATGTTATTTGCCTTGTTATTCCAGCAGCTGCTTGTTTACTTATTTTGGGTACTTTGGGAGCCATTATAATAGCTCAGTGGGCTCAGTGAAGTCCAGATTACAAAATGTGAAGTCACAGTATCTGTATACATACTGGAAGGTACGGACACCAGAGCTTCTGGAATAAGGGACAATTTTCCTCACCTGCTGAAGTATCAGGATTTTTGAATATCAACTCCGTGTTACAGACGAAACGATGAATTAGAAGTTATAATCAAGGGGGAGAACATTATCAGGTTCATTAAATGCCAAAGAATACGATGGCTTGGTCATATAGGAAGAATGCAAGACACAGCAATTCCAAAAAAGATATACGGAAAGCTGTATGCAACAAGACGAAGAGGAAGACCAAAAATGAGATGGCTGGATGACGTGTCCACGGACCTGAGAAAGATGGGAATAAACAAATGGAGAGATAGAGCAAGGGATCGAGAG
>Ga0123355_10009726_pt1 | contig 14660 bp, 9 predicted proteins | sample TergutEmb28metaG_3_FD_89872 | JGI IMG/M metagenome (GOLD analysis project Ga0123355, IMG submission 89872) | Embiratermes neotenicus P1 segment gut microbial communities from Petit-Saut dam, French Guiana - Emb289 P1 | ecosystem: Host-associated > Arthropoda: Insects > Digestive system > Gut ...
AACAAAGGCCAAGTACATTTCCCATTGACTTTTCAAGAGGAAAATATGACAATTCCCATCTGTAACAGTGATTTCCATGTATAACCTCTTCATTGACCCACTCTTATACACTGTAGCCCTCATTGACATTATGGAACCACATTTTCACTGAATATGCATGCTACCAACTACAGACATTCTTGACAGTATTACAACAAGCAGTGCTGCCACCTAGGCTAAAGCTGCAGTACCGCCAGTGGCAAGGTAACTCACGACTGCTTCATAGTAACAGGCGGTCTGTGGCATTCACTGCCACATGGCATACATATTCATAACTATATGACACTTGCTACATGGGAGTGGATTAGGTATGAAATTTAACACTTAGGTTGTCAGATACACATATATAAAACTTAAGGGGAGATCACAATATCCTAATGCCATTGTGGTGTGTTTCATGTCACAGGATTATGCTGCAAATGACACAGAGAACAAGATGCTGGAACACTACATTCAGAGCTTTACAAGTGGCAAGCTGAGTGACCACAAGGATGGCTCCCGCTTCTGGATCAAGAATAAGGGCCCTGTGGTTGAGACGTGAGTTCACACTGACTATGTAACAGCTCTAGCAGTCATATCTTGTGGTACCTACTGGCTGCATGGAGACAGTATTCAGCCACCATGTTGTTTGCCTGCTGTCTCCACCTATGGTCTGTCATGACCACTCTGGCCTTTGCCCACCTAAGTGAGGACATAGAGTGTGCTTTTAATGCAAGGGCACACAGAGGGCTGATTCTTTTACACAAGTGGTAGGGTGATCATGAAAGTGGTGGTTAGAAAGGGATACTTGCGGTGTAATGTGAATTCTTGAACCAGAGGTGGGAAGCTGGTGTTCATCACACTACTGAGATTTTGTTTTAAATCAGACTCTTGGTTCCTTGCCCTCTGACCACCAGGTTCTGCCTGTGGTTGTCTTTAACCTTACAGAATTCCAGGACCCATACTTGTCTCCAGCATCCCAGGTTGCAAGTCACAAGATGACATAGGCCCTGTGGTAGGGTTTTAACCCCATCCCAAACCCTATAGTCAGTTACGTTGTAGACCTGTGTGATTAAGTAGATAAATGGTTTAGCTGGTCAGCATTCATCATGTCTTAATATCTGCCATGTTATGTTAAATGAATTGTGATATAATGTGAGGTGGCTTTAGTCTGCAGTAGCAAGAAGGCCAGAGGAGGATGGATTACTGATTATATTGTAAAAGTTAAATTGTCTCCATTCTTGATTAAGTGACATGCCATGAAGACATACAGTGGAGTGGAGGTACAGCTCCTTACATCCTTACCTTGTCTCACGGTGGAGGTGATTGGTCATCTTCAGACCCCAGCCATTTTACTGCCTTCAGAAAGAGTCTCAGTACTCATTGTATAGGCCATGTGGACCCAGGACGCCATCCAAGTACCATGGTTATGCTGTGCAAAAATGATTTGTCTGTAATGCAAAGTTGGGTGATTTAAATGTATTTTTGTGTGGAAATTATGTAAAATGTTATTGGAAATGTTGTGTCCACCATTTTCTATGGAAAAGCTACATTTATTATGTCCTAGAAAATTACCTAAGATTTATATCTGTATTCTGAGAGAGTGAGTGTTTTTTTGTTGACCCTTCAGTGCTTAAAATCAGATATAGCTGTCACACGTTGTGGTTCTCAGAACACCTAATGTCAGGCTAAGGTGACGGCATTTAGTGGCCTTCCTTTTGTAGATCTCATTTAAATTCCAATCTTCTGCAGCATCCACTGGACATTTAATTCCAGTGTGAAAGGGGTAATGTGAAGCCAGATGTCACTCAAGTATTGGTTAGGAGATAACCAGATGTTGTACCGGTGGGTTGAGAAGCCCCGACATCACATCGGCTGGCTCCCTTGCTGCTTATTCTACATCAAGTGTGATACTTTCATTCAAAATTATGAAGTTTGAAGGATTGAAATTTACTAGATTTTGTGTGATTAATTGTGATTAAGAGCAGCTGGAACTGCAGATTCAGTTTCTTAGGTGTACTGTGTACTTGTCCCTACAGATACATCGGCTTCATTGAGACCTACCGTGACCCAGCAGGCATGCGTGGTGAATTTGAGGGTTTTGTGGCAATGGTGAACAAGGAGATGTCTGCAAAATTTGCCAGCCTTGTAGACCAGGCAGTGGTGTTACTGCCAGAGCTTCCTTGGCCCAAAGGCTTTGAAAAGGACAAATTTCTGCTTCCAGATTTCACATCACTCGATGTCCTTACATTTTCTGGTAGTGGTGTTCCTGCAGGCATCAACATTCCCAACTGTGAGTTACTTAATTAGGAACTTAATGCTTTCTGTGTGTATGCTGTAACTGACTGTACACTTACAGAATTTGGTGCAGGAGATATTTGAGGCAAGTTGGTGGTTCACAGCAACATTTTCTAGCAGAGAAGCGTTGCTATACTGTTGAAGTAGAAACACACTATGAAAACTTTTCATTTAGAGTAGGTGACAGTGTCATCTTCAATGCACATTTTCTGTACACACAGCATGTGGTATTCTGCATTGTGACTCCACCTAGACTTGTAGTAGCTGGACACCACTACCTCACTCCCGAACATGATTTAAATTATGGTTCTTCAAGAATGTGGTTTCACAATTCAGAAGCCCACAGGTAGAGCAGTCATCACATATGAACACATATAATAATAAATGGTGTGTGGTAGTTGTAATGATTTATTTTTCTGCATGATACGTGCTTACACCTATGGCTATTTTGTACATAATAATGGAGTGTTATATCATGTGGCATGTGTTTTGTGAAATGGAACAGTAGAATACTAAGGTGTCCTTACACAATTGATGTGAGAAAGCTGCATGATACTTTTTATTTCTGATTTCATACTATTACTAGTTCATTTGTTGAGCTGTGAGATGTAGCTAAAATGTATGCCCCTCTCAGTGTTCAGAGTCAGTGAAAATGTGTAGATATATGATGGTGGTGGTGGTGGTGGTGGTGGTGGTGGTGGTGGACACAATGAATTGTGCTGGCTGTTTCTTTAGAAAACTGTGAGAGGTAACATTCACACAGCAGTGATTATAAAGTCTACCATGTTCCAGCCCTGAATTATATCCTTTCTCTCCTTTGTGTGGTGTTATTTTTGTTTCTTGAAGTTGGGACATCTGGTTGTTCTGAAACATTAGTACCTGTCTTCTAAATAACATGGTACAACATCAAAGAGGACCATAGTCTCTGTATTTCCCATACTTCACAGCCAGCCAGATAAGTGTGATATGCTACAGGTGCATAAGGAACTGGTGATCAAACAAGTCCTAGCTGCATCAGAGTGCCTGCTTTTTGTTGCAAAGTGCTTATATATTTACTCCTGTAATTGTCTTGGTTCTCTGTACAGTTGTTCTGTTGCATATTAGGTGGGACAGAAGGTGGTTAAATTATAGGCTGACACAAAAATAAACTCTGCTTTAAGATGCTTCTTTTCCTATTCCCTAGCTGCCCTTTCAGGCATTAGATTGCTTCAGCCAGATCTGGAATACTTTCCTGTCCTTCACCAGTCTAGTCACCTCCCCTTTTCCCTCCTCACCTTTTGCATTTGCTCTACCCATTCTGCATGTGGCCTTCCTCTTCCCTGCATCCTCTGAAATCTTGTTTGCCATACTTGCCTAGGCTTCCTTTTGATATCCATGCTGTAAGATTCTACCTGTTTGAAAGATCTTTTGCAACTTTGTTGCTGTTTATTTGGTTGGATTATGCACTTAACATGCATACACTTTTATCAGCTTGTGAATGCCAGATGTTTTCTTTTCTGCAGATGATGAGATTCGTCAGTATGAGGGTTTCAAGAATGTGTCCCTTGGGAATGTAATCCCGGCTGCCTACAAGAATTCACTGATGTCATTCCTTTCAGAGGAGGATAAGGAACTGCTGACTAAATACAGGGTGCAGGCATTTGAGTTGCAGGTTGGCTTGCACGAATTACTGGGGCATGGCAGTGGTAAATTGTTGTGCAAAAAGAAGGATGGTCAATATAACTTTGATCATGCAGAGCTTACCAACCCCTTGGATGGCGAACCGGTGAGTGGTCTGATTCAGCCATCTGTAGCTGACGTAAGAGTAGACACGTATACCTTATAATATTGTTGTTACCTGACAGGTTTTGAAATATGATTACACAACTACTGTTTTCATATGTCAATGATGCTGGAATAAAGTGAAATGGTTAGTGGTGAACAGATCACTGATGTCAGTATACACTTTTTAGGTCAAGACATGGTATGAAGATGGTGACACATATGACTCAAAGTTCACGACAATCGGGTCAACTTACGAAGAGTGTCGGGCTGAGTGTGTGGGGTTGTTCCTCAGCTTGAATGAGGATGTGCTGAGGTGAGCAGTGCTTTTCTGTATGTGAATGTATATCGTGGTCTCCTTGAGAGGCATCAACTGTATCATTAATCAGACAGTTTTTATTTTAGTATTTCTGCTCACTTGAATTGCTCAGTCAGTACACTTACAGTTAATCCTCATTAATTTCAAATCAGGTAATTCAAAATACCACATAGTTCAGAGGCTATGACTTTTGGCAACTAAAACATAGGATTTTGTTCACTTCTAAATGTGGATGATATATAATTTGAAGCTAGTAACAGCCCTGTGGTTACTAAATTTGAATAATTTGAAATATATTATTTTCTTGACAATTTATGTAAACATTTTTCATTTTGAACACTGAGCACCTCTCGAACTCCCCAGACATATGAAGGCAGTAACAGCAGCAGCAGATATGTGGCTACTGGCAGGTACACTCTGTACCAGAAAACAACAGCAGATTCCACACTGCAGCCTGATCTTTTCATAGGGAACCAAAATTTAGCAGGTCATGGATGTGTGTGTAATGTACACCTGCCTGAATTTTGTTAATCCCTGTGGTGGTCATATGCTAGAGTTGTTTCCTGTCATGGACAGTACAGAGGATGCTATTGCCAGTTTGTGCTCTTCAGAAAAGTGCATTAGTATGCTAGTAACAGTATGGTAGTATACTAGTAACAGTATGGAAGTTGCTACAGCTGTTTATGGAAAGATTAGAGAGTGTCTGTGGCGTGTATTGGTCTGAACATTGGGTGAGAAACTGCATCTTTCATACATTTAAAAGTGCTTGTGAGCATCACCTTGTGCACTTCTTGTTTGAAGAAATTAATAGAAATATTCTAATAGCAGCTAATTAGAAAATGGAACATCTTTGAAACTGTGTGCTGTGTTGTGGTACAGAAATTCATTATGGCTGCTGCTGTTGAGAACTGTTCACAAAATGTGGCTTTAGCAGTCAGTGCTGAAGAAAATGAAGAAAAGTACCAGTTGCAAGGCCACAGATTGTCAACCAGTTAGTCTCAGCAACTGATAATCAACAGACAAGTTCTGATGATCATAGCTGTGAGCACTATGCACGTGATGAGGAAGGGGAACAAGACGAGGGAGGAAGTGCTGTCTCTTCAAGTATGATCAGCTCACAAAGATGCTTTAATTCCTCTGTCACTGGTGGACTTCTGTCATAAACTCAAGTGTTGGCAGTGACAGGATCACTCAAGATTTTGAGTAGAAAGCATATCAGAATACTGTCAAGCAAATGAAAGTTGAATCTTATTTTAAGAATCAATGAACCAATTTCATAGTTTGGTGAGCTTGAACTAATGTTTGCTGGGTGGCATTTTGCTGTAAATTCTATGAAATTGTGAAGTATATTTTTAAAATTTAAATATAAAAAGGGATTTTTATAATTATGCGGTCCAATAAAAATACAAACAACAACATAATAGACACAAGTGCACTGAAAAAGCTGGATAATTTAGTCACCTAATTCAAGGACCAATTTTTTTAATTTTAATTAATGAGGATTTAGTGTTTAAGAACTCAACTGCTGAGTAGTTCTTCAAGGTTTAAGTAACACACCAACAAATGCACATATATAGTCTTTAATAGTCTAAAATTTTAGATTATTAAAGACTATATGTGCATTTGTTGGTGTGTTACTTAAATAAATGACACACTGCATGGTGCAATGATAAAGATAGTTCTTCAGGGTATTTTAATACTGGAGAAATGTGCAGTAAATTGTTGAGTCCCCATATTTTTTATTAAAAATGCCCACACAAATTGGACAATACACATGATTAAATGCATTTCTGCATGAACCTGCACTCCATGGGTAAAGAAGGTAAAGTTGTCCCTACACTTGCTATGAAGGCATATACAGGGAAGAGAGAATAGCTGCACTCATTCTCAACCTTGGCACTAGATGGAGATGAGTAGTCAACTTCCCCTGCCCAGGGAAAGAATCCTGATGTGGTGAAGGTCAAGGTCACCACATAACATAACATGCCATAGGTGGCATGGGGAGGTAGAGGTGTATTTCTACTCATTCTTAATATTTGGATGGTCGGTGCCACACTGTGGCTGCTTTACCTTCAGGAGAGAGTCATTACCTACTGAATGAGAGACTGGGTTGGACTCATAGCCATTCTAGACATTTTGAAGAACAGAAAAATCTCTTGCCCCTGCAAGGCATTGAAACCTGCATTGTTCAGCCTGTGGACTGCACCTGCACCTCACCCCCATACCAAAAAAGCAAGAGAGAGAAAGAAAAATCATCTGTAGACTGTATTTTTGTATAATGTAGAACCCTACTGAAGTATGACTTCTGAAGTTGGTCTCTTCACTGTACACCATACGTTTTTATAATAATAATAATAATAATATATTTAACTGCAAATGGGCTGTAATGGGATTCATCCCATTGTGCTGTCACATTAGTAGTAATTTATATATTTACAACAAATGCAGTGGTAGAGTGTTGTGTTGATGGCAGTGTATAAATTACTAATAATAGTGTGTTTTTCATTTTTGCATTAAGATCACTATAAACATTATGGTGCATACTGTTGCAGGGTCTTTGGGTTTGAGGGTAAAGAGGCAGAGGACGTCACATATGTGAACTGGTTGTCTCTTCTACACCAGGGAGCCAGTAAGTCCCTAGAGAATTATGAACCTTCCACCAAGACTTGGTTGCAGGTAAGTTAGGGTTGACTGTGAGATTCATGAGAATGACTTTGGTTTGTTATTGTGGCCAAATGCTGGTATTAATCAAGGTACAGTGTGCTGTCTTAGGTGCCAGAGATCAGCATAAGCCAGTTATGCGATGTTTGGTCTGTTGTGACCACCCAAGTGCCAATGAAATTTAGTATGTTCTATCCCTAATCCCCTAACCCCTCTTGGACCCATGAATAGATTTTGTAACAACACAGTTTTCATGCTGGCTGTGCTGTGTGTTAATTTCTCGATACGTTTCTGTCACTTGCTGTGGAGTTTAGTGTCAAGAGAATATGACCAAATGCCTACGTATTGCAGTGCCTTCTGACACTTTCTCAAAAGTTTAGTGGTGAGACCAAATATGAAGGAATCAGATGAAAGAAACGAAAGGGGAAGGGGGCTTTATGCAAGGGAAAAATCAAGGTTTTTAACTATAAGCTAGTTCTGGTGGGTAGCTAGGATTAGTCCAGGTGATCTCTGAGAGGGATCATGGGGGGAGAGTGAAGTGCAACACATGGCCCACAACCCCACTGTACTTCCTGGGTGTACCACCTAAGGCAGTAAACTTGACTGTGTGTGTGTGTGTGTGTGTTTTGTTCTCACCACACAAGCAGACAGTATCTTGGATGTTAACCTTTAGCTGAACAAAAAAGATAAAATTGTGAATTAAATTACATTTTATTGCATGTCTTAAAAATGCAGTAAATTTCTTTGTTGTGTAAACATAAAGTGAATTTCTGGGAGTGTTTTCTTGCGTGTGTATGGTGTGTAATACTTTAGCTGGCAAATGCTAATTATGCAGCTACCTGCCAAGACAAGATCTGACACAGCCTGCAAAAGATTGTGTTCAACCTTATTCAACCAAACAAGACAGGATTTTCTCTCTACGAAAATATTTATTTACATAACAGTATTCACTGTGACTACTGTACAAGGAAAGTATGAAGTGATTGAAAAAATTACAAAATACAGAATGATTACCATGCTGGTTCTTGATCTGACATTGGTCATGAGAAGCTGGTGGATTTCTGTGTTCCATGGCTTCTTGGCTAATGAGCAGTTTTGTAGTTTTGTTACATTGTTTTCTGAACTCAGTCTACAGTTCCAGTTGCATCAGTCTGCATGTATTTGAGAGATTTTCCTCATATGTGTTTCCATTTAGAATGCCAGAAACACCTTTAAAATCTAATCAGATATATAGAAATTAATGTCTGATCATTATGTTGTATTCTTTTGCTTCACTTTCTTCCAGTCAAGTGTGTATGCAGTGCATTGTGCAGCTTTCACTGTACCTCACTGCATCTATCTGGGACCCAGTGTGTCATGCATTATTTGCTGCTTCCCCCCCCCCATTTAAAGGTGGACTGAAATATGCCATGCCACTTTTCCTGCCATTATATGTGACTCCCATTACATGTTGTGTCCTTTTGCTGCACCCAATGTGCCTGTGCACTTCTGTTGATCGCAGTTGGTGTGTTTGTGGCAGGCTCATGCACAGGCAAGGTATGTGATCCTGCGTGTGATCCTGGAGGCAGGAGGTGACTTCGTGACTGTCACTGAGACAGTGAAGGGGAAGGACCTTCTGGTGACAGTGGACAGAAGCAAGATTGCTACTGTGGGCAAGAAGGCCATCGGTGATTTCCTGCTGAAGTTACAGGTGGAAATATCTTGGAATATGCATGGCTTTGCCTTCAGTTTATTTATCTTAGCCAACACCCTTCTGCTTCCACAAGATCCCAGCATTTGGCTTCTTTGTGACAGTTTTGTCACCAGAGATTTCAGAAGTTTATTCTTTACATGCCAATGTGTATATCTGCTGATGTACTTAAAAGCATCTGATTCTGGTATGTTTTAAATTGCATTACTTGTACTTGTTCCAGTCCTTGCAGATGTACTGGTAGTGTAACTGTACTGGAAGGCATGTATAATATCATTTGAAGGATATGTGTTGTCATGTGGAACACTTCACATGTAGTGTGAAGATTTGGTCAGAATGTTTGCTTAAGATGGACTGAATATTGTTCAAGTTAATGCATTGTCCAGAATGTGCTTGTATGTTTATAAAGGTATACAAGTCCACTGGAGATGTTGCTGCTGCAAAGGCTCTGTATAGCAAGTACTCAGAGGTGTCTGATGAAGGTCCATATCCATGGGGCAAGTGGAGAGATATTGTGATGGCACACAAGCAGCCACGTAAGATGTTGGTACAAAGCAACACTATTCTTGACAAAGGTATGAGCCTTAGCAGATTGTTTTTGTACTTCCCTGAAATTCTTACACAGGTTTCACGTTTAACCCTTTGACACCTAACGACCCCTATAGTGGTCGTACCGCACTGCTAACCTCTAAACGTTGCATTTTATATATTTATTCAACAAATATAGGTACTGAATATTTTAAACATGGTTTACACTCTCCACTTCTTTCTCTTCAAAATGCAGTTTGTTTCATAATTCTGACATATTTGGTTCCTGTTTTATTCACATTTTATATAAGGAATGTGCTAAAATTTAAAAAAATAATTCCGGCACCAAACGGTTAAACTCGGCTGTTATAGAAAGGTCAGTCTTGAACTGAACAACTGCAATGAGTTGCAAAACATGGTTATGTCTAGCAGCTTCCAAAACGACTGCCTGTTTGGTTATTACAAATACATTAAACTACTCAGATTTTCTTTACCTTCATGTTTGTTGTACTGTAATGAAGGTATCATCAGTTTGTGATGGCTTATCATAGGTTTACTGTGTGTGTTGTAGGCAATGATGTGACCCTGAAGACATATGAGGCTACACATGAGGGACTCATTCAGTCCTGGGTTGACCGTTTCCAATCATCCGATATCTGTGTTATCTTAGAGGAACTGTGGGAGAAGGACCAGAAGTATTTCTGAAATGTGGCGACAGTCCTGCTATAACACAACTTTGTTACATGAAAGATAACTGCTTTTACAGTTAATAAAGAGCATACAGTTTTTTAATCAATGTAAAGGTTTTAAAATATGAGGGTGTTGGTCACACAGAACCATCTCTGTCAAGTGGTTTGTGAAAGCTTCTGTCATAGTTTTATCCTTCCACATTTTAACATCTAACTCCTTATCCATTTGATAATTCTTCTTGCTTATTCTTTGCTTATTGCCCCCCCCCTCCCCCTCCCCTCCCCCAAGAACATGGTCATGTTCAAAGAAAACTTCATTTGTGTCTCATACTCTTGGCCATACCAATGCTCTTTTTCCCATCGTATACAATTCTGATACTCCATTAGGAACACGAATGAATATGTAAAAGCATCAAACATTCTTATTTTATTACTCTCTTGTCATTTACTTACTATCTTTTTGAAGGTCTGTACTTCATGTGCACAGTACAAAGTATCTGAAGCCAGCTGTGTTAGGGAAAATGAATGGCATGCGCATACGTACATTGGGTCACATGGTAATGCTTGTGCTTTTACTCCCATCAGGACATTAGAGGACATCAAGGCTCCTGACTGAGATTTCCTGATTTTGCCTCATTGCCTCCATTTAACTGGTTAGGTAGGATTAGTAAGTTGGGAAGGGTGAAAGAGGAAGTGGATGTGGACTGTTGAAAGTTTCACCAATTACACAGGATATAAGAAGTTTTAAGTATTGATCTATGTCACTTTAAGATAAAATCCTCTTAAATATGAATTCTCAATTAAACAAACCAGTGAAAATATTTATTTTTGTACCCGAACCTGAATGTTAAACATAATGTAAAATCCCTGCAGTTACACAGGTGGTGGAAGGCACCGGTTGATCCAACTGTACAGCTGCCGTAGTTCCTTCTCTTTCATTTCATGGAGCGCGTTATGAATGGTGTGGAATTCTCCATGCACTCCCAGCTGTCTGAGTCTGTTGAATGTGTGCTGGCCCCATTCATGGGGGACCAGGGTGTCTCTGTCACCATGGCACATGAACAGGGGTGGCAACGATATCAGATCTCGTGACGTGCGTCCAACACTCTGTAACAGGACTTGTGTGATCCACAGAACGCAGTCAACACACATCAGTGTCACTGAATGTTTGAACCTTATCCTGTCCTGTTGCTACCAGTGTTTCTGTACAACAGCACACATTTAAATAGTAAGTGTTCAATTGTGATGTGTATACAATCCTCCATATTCATGTAGAGCAATTTTTTGTTTCCCTCACCTGGTATATGGAAGAAGTATGACTAAGGAAAGATGATAGGGCAAACACTCCTGCCACTTGCCTCATCAGTCGGAATCCAACGTGCATAGCAAGTGCTCCACCCATTGAAAAACCACCTGTTGTATAATACATACGTATGTAGTTATTGATATTTAGTGAAGTAAGAAATTTGACTCCTACAGTTTAGTTGTCTTACCAACAATGATGCGATCCTCAGGGATGCCAGTATTGATTACTTGCTGCTGGATGAAGTTGGTAACATCCTGTCCAATGGACTCCAGAGTTTCAGCATGTTCTGGCACATCAGGGGAGATGCTTAAGCGATCAAACCAGACATGGCTGAACTGAAAGTGCACAGTCAGAAATTATAATTATCTAATTGGGTTTCCTTGATTTCCCCAAAAATCACCCTACCAAATTGACAGTGCTCATGACACACTGGTATTTAGAAGAAACTTCTCCTACATAAACCATTATATATCATACATAATAGTGGGTCAAGCACCAAGAAATGTTTTAATTTGCACCAAGAGTGTGATACAGCAGTAACGTTAATGACATTAACATACATTTGTGTTCATGATGGTAAACTATGGCACGGTAGTAGACTACACAGAAATTATGCATGAAGCAGCTTTTTATAAAACTTGAGGCTGTGTTTGTTCATGTCATGTTTTAAGTTTTAGAAACTGCTTGTGACAAGTGTCTATTTGTATCAAAATGTTAATTTTTCATAAAACATTACACATGTTGCAAACCAGAACTCTGAAAATTTCTTTATCAATATTTTTATTTAAGCAGAGTACAAGATAAACTACAGGTATGGCATTAGAACTTGGACCAAATCCTCTCTAATATTATCTTTCCAGTAACATATTCTCTCACCTCCCCACCAAGCAGTGTGTATGGGCGCTCAGGGGCTGTGGGGAAGAGAATTTTCAGGTGTGGCAGTTGAACGTCTTTCATTAGCAGGAACTTGAGCCATTCGCATGCGCCGTCACCAGTGTCACCTGCAATAGACTATAATAGAGGTCTACTTTTCAAACTTACCGCACTCAACTCTCAGCCATTTGGCCTCATTTCATGGAGATTTTATTGACTATGATTCTGATCATAACAACATTAAGATATTAAGTACTTACTACCAACATAAAAGAATACATAAAGGAACATGGATATCACCAGATGGCAACACACTGAATCAAATAGACCATGTAATTATAGATGCAAATAAAAAAGGAGTGGTAGAGGATGTTACAACAATGTGAGGATTGAATTGCAACTCTGACCATTTTTTAGTGAAAACTATAATAAAGCAGAAATTGATCGGAATGCGAATGAAAACAATTAAGCAAACAAAATGGAATCAAAGTAATTTACAGGATCCGGCAATGCTAAAACAATACAGAACATGTCTTCATAACAGACTAATAGGAAAAGAAGTTCAACAGGATATCGAAGGAGAATGGACACAAATTAAAGAGGTAATAATAGAAACAGCTAACGAAGTTATCCAAACACAAGCCACTTCTAATAGGAATGAATGGTGGGACAAGTCATGTAATAATGTCACAAAAGAATGAAGCCAGAAAGAAATATTTACAAGTTAAAACTAGAGCTACTCGCGAAATATATGAAGCGAAAAGAACTGAAGCTAACAGAATATGTAGAGAAAAAGAGAATCTGGATAAACAAAAAATTATACAAATAGAAGAAGCAAGTAACAAAAATTATGCAAGAAAATTTTTTAAAGAAGCTCAGTTTTTCAATAAGCAAAAATTGGTGTTAGCAATATCTTGTAAAGACAAAAGTGGTAATGTATTGGGGACATTCTACGAAGGTGGAGACAATACTTCTGTGACTTACAAACCATCAGTTCTGGAACTGAGGAGTTAATCTCCAAAAACGTAATTTAAGTAATTCTGAAGAGGTACCCCCACCCACCTATTATGCAGTAAATCAAGTAACAGAGATGCTTAAAACACATAAGGCTGCAGGATCGGACAATATACCAGGAGAGCTAATAAAACAAGGTGGGACAGAGTTAAAAACTAGGATACACAAATTAATTATGAAGAAATGGGATGAGGAGACTCTACCAACAGAATGGACGGAAGGAATAATCTGCCCCATATATAAGAAAGGGGACAGGATGATATGCAGTAACTACAGACCAATTACTCTCCTGATTGTAGTATATCAAATTTTCTCAATCCTAATAAACAATAGATTAACTAAAATTGTAGAAAGCAAATTAGAAGATTGCCAAATGGGATTTCGACCGAACCTATCCACAATCGACAACATATTTATAGTGAGACAAATTATCAAAAAATGTCATGAATTCAACAGAGTTGCACAATATCTTCATTGATTACACACATTCATTTGACTCAGTTTTTAGAGATAAAATAACAGAATGCTTAAATAAATATGAAATACCAAGTAAATTAATTAAACTAATAGCAAGGACATTACAAGATACAAAAGCTAGAGTCAAAGTAAACCAAAACTATACAGAAAAGTTTGAAATAGCGACAGGAGTGAAACAAGGAGAACTGTTATCAGTAACTCTATTTAGTGTAGTTATTGATGATATTTTAAAGCAGCTAGAACTAAGAGGTAACATGTCAACACGTTTAAAACAATGTTCAGTGTATGCCAATGATATATTGGTCACTGCCCGAACTGAACAAACAATGATAGACACTTAAAAAACTGAAAAACATTTCATTACAATTTGGTCTAATAGTAAATGAGAACAAAACAAAGTACATGAAAGAAACCTAAGTAAATAAACTAATTGTGGACAACAAGCATATTGATCAGGTTAGATCATTCAGCTACATTGGTACTATTGTGAATGGGAATAACACTCTGGAAGAAGAAATTACAGAAAGAATTGCTAAAGGGAATAAAGCATTCTATGCAAACAAGCCACTTTTTAAAAGTAATTTGGTGTCCAGGAAATCCAAATTGAAGTTATATTGGTCAGTAATTAGACCAATTATAGTTTATAGCTGTGAAACATGGGTCCTCAAAGAAAGGATTATACAAAAACTCTCTGTGTTTGAGAGGAAAATATTAAGGAAAATATTTGGACCAACTAAGGAAGTCAATGGTATATGGAGAATTAAAACAAATAAAGAGTTGGATGAATTAATTAAACACCGGAACATAATAAATCATGTTAAAGCCCAATGATTGAGTTGGTTTGGACACACAAATAGAATGCCCAAAACCAGCATAGTGAGAATAATACAGGGTGTCCCAGAAGGAATGTGCCAAACTTCAGGAGAGTGTTCCTTATGTTAAAGTGTACCGATATAACCCAAAACACCTATATCCAAAGTTGAACGGTTACAGAGATAATGGCCAGAGAAGTTTGAAACTTTGACA
>Ga0123355_10009727_pt1 | contig 14659 bp, 14 predicted proteins | sample TergutEmb28metaG_3_FD_89872 | JGI IMG/M metagenome (GOLD analysis project Ga0123355, IMG submission 89872) | Embiratermes neotenicus P1 segment gut microbial communities from Petit-Saut dam, French Guiana - Emb289 P1 | ecosystem: Host-associated > Arthropoda: Insects > Digestive system > Gut ...
GCGGGCACTTGTGAATACGGTGATGAACCTTCGGGTTCCATAAAGTGCGGGGAGTTTCTTGACTAGCTGCAGAACCAGTTAGCTTCTCAAGAAGGACTCTGCTCCATGGAGTAAGTAAGTATAGGCCACATTGCTGTCCTACCTATAACCCTGTATTGTTATAATGATTGATGTTCCTTGGTTCAAGCCTTGACAGTGCCTAGGTTATTTCATTCATATTGCAAACTGGTCCTTATTAGCATCGTGGAGGATATGGGCTAGCTTTCTTCAGCTCCTAACAGGTCTACAACATAAGTAGTTTAACATCTGTGAATGTGTGAATTGTCTCAGCTGGTTCCTAATGGTATTATGAACACTCATCTCTAAATTTGAAGATGAGAAGAGTCCTTGAAGCTAAATATGTATCTTTTATGGTTACATGTAATAAACATACTACAAAAATGTACATATCATCTTCTTGTATGTTGAAAACCACGGTGGTAGAGGAGGATTAAATATTGAGGACTTCGGTGATTTATGTTTTGCTTGTTTTGTTATGATTCATCAAGTGAGGTGCATGCACATGTAGGCAGGGTTTAGAAAAACATGGCCAATAGGCCTGGTTTTCAGACTGGATGGCAGTCATGTGTTAATATAATATCAGATTTATTCACACTGTATGTCTTAGTTGTAAACTGAGATTATAAATACTATATGATTTAATTGAATGTAGGTGTAAATTATATATGTGATATGATATTTATTTACTGCAATTGTGTTTACACCTGGTGGCAGTGGTCAGTACACTCTAGTAATTGGAAAATAACTAGTAATTAGAAAATAACAGAGAGAAGCAAATAATGAGATAACGTACTACACAGAACCGGCATAAGCTACATAACTATAAATCAGTGACAGTACATTTCACCCAAGATCATCACTTCACTGCACTGCACTTCACAACACTTCACGCCCCATTTTTTACTTCCCTGCACTTTTGGACGTTCATCACCACGCTTCAAAAACACTTCTCTTCTTCTCACTTAGAATTACTTTCCTAACCCTCTGTCTAAAAATATATGATTTACAGGGGAAAGTTGCTAATGCTTCTGCAGGCAGTTGGTTCCACAGTTTGATTGTCCTTGTATAAAGGAGTATTTACCAATATCTGTTCTTCCTTTTCTGGCCCTAATTTTTCATTCATGATCATCCCTGCTCAGTGGTCCTTTTAACGTGTCCCCTGTAGATTTCCATGCCTCTTTTGCAGTGTATGCTTTGAACAGGGCGCAAATGCGAACTGTCTTCTTTCGCTGCACCAAGGTTTCCCAGACCGAATCATTTGTATGATTTGCAAGTTTAGCCACTTTCTTTTGCACATGATCTAAAGTGTTTATCTGATCATCCCTATATAGACCCCAATACGAAGCCCCATATTCAAGAATTGGACAGACTAGTGACTTGATGCTAACCTTTTGTATTACTGTTTCCCTTTTTAAGAACACACATTATGAAATGAAATGCCTTCCAGGCAAACTGTAGCCAGTTAATTACCTGACAGTCTTCTGGATTTTGACGCCATTACAACATTTTAGAGGAGTGTGCTTGAATGGGATTTCCTTGGTAATGTTAAAGTGATTTGGAGGAAGAAGTAGATCGATCAGTTGTGTAGTTAGGTTGCAAAGAATGTTGCCACTCAGAGCCATGGCAAGGGTGGGGACATTAGGAAACATTTCTTGCAATTTACTTACAAAACCTAATCCAGCCCTTTCCCTTATCACTTTGGTATCTACCAAGATAATCCCATTACCCTGAGAATGGAGATAGCATATTTTTCCAAAATGTCAGTGTCTGCCTGCAATCATATATAGTGATATATGCCAGAAGATTATGCTGGGGCTTGAGTTGCATTGGCTGTGCTATACTGGGTGTCACATCTGAGAAGACATTAATATTAATATTGTTAGGAGGCAGGTGTTCTTTCCACAGTGAACTGAGAGTAATAATTAATGAAGAACTGTTACAGACACAACCATTGCCAGAAATCATGTCCAGTTAGTGGTTTACCTCATTCAGGTAGATGATAGACCTGGACCTGTATGGTCATGACGTGGTAGTGGTGGTGGTAGTAGAAGTAGTAGTGGTAGTAGTAGTAGTAGTAGTAGTAGTAGTAGTAGTAGCAGTAGTAGTAGTAGTAGTAGTAGTAGTAGTAGTAGTAGTAGTAGTAGTAGTAGTAGTAGTAGTCCCTGTGAAAGAATTTTGATAATAACATGTAGAACCACAAGTGATATATTTTGGCCATTTGAACAAATTAAGGCTTTCATTTGTATGTGTAAGGTGAACATAGAGGATCAACTACTGAGTAGATATTTTGCCTTCATCGAAAAAAAAAAAAAAATGGGTGTAGAATGGGCAACACATTATTTGTAGACTTAAAGAAAGCCTGTGATTCACTTGTGAGGAGGGAGATTTTGTAAAATATTCTTATTGAGTTTTGTATCCCCATGCAACTAATTAGATTAATAAAACTATTTAAGTAAAACCTGTAGTAAAGCTGATAAGGGAAAAGATTCATCTGATACCTTTCCTATTCAGAATGGTCTGAAACCAGGAGATGTTTTATTGCCAATGCTTTCCACCTCTTCTTTATAATAGGCAATTGTAAAGGTCCAACAAGACCTCGAGGATGAAAACTGAATGGGACACTGATGTCATTTTAAGGGGTGAAAATATAAAAACCACAAGAAAAACACAGAATTCTTAGTAGTTTGTGAGGAGGTTGATATGCATGTAAAGGCTGAAACAACTAACAATATGTTAATGTCTTTTCAAAAGAACGTAGCCCAAAATCACAACACAGGGAGAGATAATACATCATTTGACTATGTGGCGAAGTTCAAATATTTTAGAAACCAAAATTGCTTGCACAAAGAAAGTAGGGGCAGATTAAATTTGTGGACTTCTTTATGCCATTTGGTTGCAAATCTTATCTATCCATTTGCCATTTAAACACATAAAAATACACAAAGATATAATTTTGCCCATTGTCTTATATGCACGTGAAACTTTTGTCTCACAATGCTGACTGAAGAATTTTCAAGAATGGGGGTGCAAAGATATTTGTATGTAAGAAGGACGAAGTACCTGGAGGCTGGGCAAAACTGAATGAGGAGCTTTATGATTTGCACTCCCTGTGAAATATTCGAGCGATCAAATGGAGGAGATTGAGATGGGTAGGGAAAGTAGCATGCATGGAGGAAAAGTGAAGTGCACAGCGTTTTCTGGGTTAAACCCAAAGGAATGTGTGCAATAAAGCATAATGTTAAAGTGGATCTAAACATACATGATGGGAAGGCGTGGATGGGATCCATCTGACCAAAAAGGACGACGACTTGCAAGTTCTTGTGAACACTCATTGAACGTCTGGCTCCAAGGACTCTGTTGCCTGTAGTCGATACAGCGGCCTGTGGTCTCCGAGTGTATGTTTTTGGAAAAGAAAATAATACACCGTTCCGATGTCTTGAGGTATATGTGCAAAGTTAAATAACCCACATTGACCATTCACTATCTCATCCCGCCGAAATTCTAATTCCGCAGAGCCGCCGATGCCAGGCATTATCGCATAGTTCTGTAACTGAACACTAGAGTATGTTCAGTACCGCCTCCCCAAATTTTCTGTCGAAACGTATATTTTCAAAAATGCGCTCATGTGTTTTAATTTAACAAAATAATTAAATGAACTGTCATATACAGCCTACATGTTTCTTCTATATGGCATGTTTAATTTCATATTAAGTCCCATCGCAGGCACTGGCACTTCGGGACATAGATCGGGATGAGTCGCCATCTTCGCTGGGTTCAGAGCAGACGAACGTAGAGTAGATAACTAATTTTTCATATTATTTTTATTGTTGCAGAGTATGAATCTTATATGGTATTTTCTGGGCAGTTTGGAATGTGACAAACGAAATTTTATTTTCAGAGCTTAATATGCATGTATATTTACGTCGCTAAGGTAGCATATCTGAACTTCTGTTACGGCTCTGTGGCTTGTGCAGTGAGAAGGAATTGACAAGGTTTACGACTGAGTGGGTAATCGGGGTCGGGATTCTGGATTGATTTTTAGAAGTAACGAATACAGAGCTGCGTGTCAGCAAGCAGGCAGGCAGGGTGTCGGTTGTAAGTAATTGCACAGTTGAATGTTTGTTTACGGTTGTGTGTAATAGTCTCTGCTGCACAAAATGAGTCGATCCGAAGGTGGTAGAATTACCGTTCCCGACGAGCTGCGAGATGTGCTGCTGGAGTTCACAATAAGTTACTTATTAGAACAGCCTGGCGATGTTGTGGAATATGCAGTGGATTTTTTTCATAAGTTGCAAGAAAATCGTGCCGCTAATCTTTTGAGATTAGGGGAGGCCGTTGAGTCTCCAGATGAATCTGTTATATCCACGGAAGAAGGTAATGTTAATATGTTTATTGATATTTAAAGGCAGGATTATTAGTCTATGAAACCAATGATAATGAGCTCTCAAATCATGATAATCAGATGCTGTTGAAGATCGGTTTCCAGTTGCTACAATTATAAAAGCTAACATGAATGATAAATGTCACTGTCTAAGAATTTTAAGTGAAGTAATGAAAACTGTGAAGAGTGTTCATGAGATTTTTTATGCAAGTTTCTCCACGAAATGTGAGAGGGGGATATTGAAGCTAAGGAATTGCTAGTTAAAGGGATCAAAACTTACTTGATGCAGAAATGGGAATGAAAGCAACATAGCCCAAATAGTAACAACCATGTAATAAACATTCATCATAGGAAATACTGCAAAACTGTAACTCATGTAATTAGAGACCAAATGGAGGCATTGTAACAACAGATATTACAGTCTGATGAAGAAAATGAAAGCAGTATCAGATATCATGAAAATGGAAAGAGGTTAATATACTGCAGTTTAACAGAGCCCACCTAAAAAAAAGTGATGTAAAGCAGGGGTGTACACATTGTTGATTACTGTAGGTGCTTTGACTATACGTATCTGGTGGATGAGTGAAATGATATTTGAAGTATGAGAAAGAAGAAAATTTGTGTTTGGTGTGTTAACAGAACCACCAGTGACACGCTTTTCATCTCGGCGGAAATCTGTGTTTGCTGAAACGTACAATCCAGAAGAAGATGAAGATGATGATGAAGGAGCAAAGGTAGGCCTTGCCCCATAAATTGACATTTTGTTATCACTATACAAGTTGTGTCCTTGATTCTTTTGACAATGTATACCAGAGTAAAACGACTGAATAATCATAAAATGTTTTTGAGACATGTCCTTTTTTATTACATTCACCTTACAAAAGTTTTACACACTAATGTGAATTTCATGAGATTTTATTTTCCTCCATATAGACCATCATGAAGTCTTTTACAGGAATACTAACATTAACTTCATAGGTAACTGTAGTCACCAGACTGAAATCTTTATCTTCGCCATATACAGCTTGTATTACAAATCTGAAAGTGGGTTATGTAATGGTATATACAGAATATTTTGTGGTTATGTAAAAATGTAACCATAATTATAAAAGTATAAGAGTACAAAGTTGTTAGCTTAAATAATTTGTGTCCTGTGAAACATAAAGTGTTATTTTTTGTGTGTTACAATCTTTGAGTTGCAGGGCGTAGCAAGGATAGAACGAGATATAATCATCATAGCATTTTTGCCTTGTTAGGCATGTTCGCAAAATTGTGAAAAGTTACTATTAGCTTCTTCATGTCTGTCTGTCCATCCATCCACATGCAACAGTTTGGCTCCTACTGGGCTGATTTTCATGAAATTTGGTATTTGAGTATTTTTCAAAAATATATTGAGAAAATTCAAGTTTCGTTAAAATTGGACAAGAAGAAAGGGTACTATATACATTTTCGATCATATTTTGCTCCTTTATTCTTAGAATGAAAAATGTTTCACCCAAAAGTTATAGAGAAACTCAAAACACACTTTTTATGTTCAACTTTTTTTGAAAATCGAGCTGTTTATGAGCTGTGACCTAGGGAGCTGTGCGTCTTCCTAGGTCACAAAATCTGTCGGAAGCCCACTCATACCAGTCTTTATCTACACCAGAATTCACTTCACCACCCTGCAAACAAACTGTCAGTCCTGGCTTACGTTATACACAGAGCCAAAGCTCTTTGTGACCAGGATTCCCTCACTCAAGAATTGGAATTTCTCACCGCCGTTTTCAAGGAAAATGGATATAGCTCCCAGCAGATACGACGAGTTTTTAAAACTGTAACGTGAGTCGCCAAGACCAATGAAAGACCCACCTCAATTGCATTTATACCTTACACCCAGACAACAGATAGCCGACTCAGCAGAATGCTGGCTAAACACAACAACAAGAGTGTCTCTCTGCCACCAATGAAAATCTACAGCTACCTTCCACCTGTCAGGAATGACATAAGATTAAGAACACTGGGTGTATACAGCATCCCGTGTGAATGTGGCCAGGTTTATATTGGACAAAACTTTTGATCTATTTAAATTTGAATCAAAGAACAAAGTAGACACATTTTCGGCTGGCACAAACAAAAAAATGAGCAGTAGCAGAACCCAGCATTAACCAGGACCATATTATTAAAGTGCAGGATACAGAACTTCTTTCTGCAAAAACCGGGTACGTGGACAGACTCATCAGAGAAGCCATTGAATCGGAAATGTACCCACAGAACATGAATAGAGAAGATGGATTGATCTTAAGCAAAGATGGAAACCCCTTCTACACAGACTTAAGGAAAGGAGATAACCTCCTGAAACAAAATGATTATTTCACTACCATCCCATGGCTCCTCTTCTTCGCTCTGACATGTGGCCATTTCTCCCTTACATGCTTTTCATACTACAGGCCTCTCCACTTGGGGCTGTTTCCCTCCACATCCTGTTTCTCTATTAGGACACACCCCCTACCCATGCCTTCTCCTTCCGATTGTCCCAGACTTCATTTGATCCATACCTTTACCTGTGTAAACACCCTAGCAGTCTCATCCCAGTTGTTTTTCTTCTTCACACGACCTTTGAAGATGGAACATACAGAGTGTACTGAAATGTCGGCACATAAAATGCAGATGCCGGAAATCACCCAAAGAAAGAATACAACTTGTTTCTCATTATTGGTTTAGTACATCCTTTGTTCTTTATATATTACCCGTTGTTAATATGTTAAATGCTAACTCTGTTGGTTTTTTTTAAAGTAGTTCATCCATAGTAGAAGATGAATGGACATCCCCATTTCTTGAAGTTAAAAATAAGGACTACATGAAAATAACCAAAATAGAAGGTTCACTGGTCTTGCTAGAAAACTACCTGGTGGCAGGACTGCCTACTGCGATGTGAGATAAGAGAGAGTGTAGAAGGATTTTAGGCCACCAATTAAAAAAAAAACCTGGACAACTCATGGCTTGGCTTAAGTAACCTAGGAAACGGACAGGCACATAGCAACAGTTCCAGTAGTTACGAACATTGATTATTTGGATAACTACTCTTCCCCCCCCCCCTACAGTGCAACCTATGTCTAAGCCACCTCATGGTTGAGGGTTCCAAATCACACACAGACACACACACCTGATAGAACGGATCTGAATGAGTGATTAGCTCATTGCAGATGCCGCTACCTGTACAACACACAAGCACAAGAGACAAACATCCACTTTTTTTTCACTTGGTAACTTGTCTTGTGCTTTACTGTTTAGGTAACATTTTTAGCAGTTTTCTGAAATATGTGTAGTATAGGAATGTTAATTTTATTTCAATAGGTGGTTTATCCAAAATCTGATGAGCAAAGGGAGAGGCTGGCAGAGAGTGTGAAGCATATTCTTCTCTTCAGAGCACTAGACAAAGTAAGTTGGCTGAACTGTTGTGATTTAATGTACAGGGTGGCCCACAAAATGTTGAACCATTTAAATTTTGTCTACCTTCTGTATTTCGCAGAAAAATTTTAAATATTACATATACACACACTATAGGTCAGAAGTGTGGATAATTGTCTCTAATGCACAAGTTGTTGAATAAGACCACTGTTCTGCTTCAAGACCTCTTCAAGATGAATGTGCACACTTGTACCACAGATCTTCAGAAAGTCTGAAACACAGATGATTAATGCCCTAAGTTCCATTAATTTGGTGGGTTTCCTCGTGAGCAGTTTATCTTTTGAGAAGCCCCACAGGAAAAAAGTGCATGGCTTAGTATCATGGGTGTGATGTGGCCAGATGTTTCCACAATTATGGCACTGTGGAAAATGGTGAGACGCACTGTCCAGAGGTTTGATGAAGGAAATCAAGGACCACATTAGCTGTGTGTGGTCAAGTCACATCCTCCTTAAACCCTTGTGCATGCATTGGTATTGCAAATGCAAGAATTTGTGGCATGAAATTGTTGTGCATCATGGCCATATAAATGATCAGAGTTCAATAAGTTATTAAAGAAAAATGGACCGATTATGCCATGGGTTGATATGGCAATGCCAACAGAAATTTTATCACTGAATTGTCTCTCTCACTGTCTTCAATCTGATGTGGGTGTTCTATAGCCCAGAATCAAATAGTTTGCTTAGTGATGATTCAGTCTAAATGAAAATGAGCTTTGATAGTCATTGATGTGTTTTTTTACTATGCCTTCCATTGTTGCCCAGTTGTAGCTTGTGTTCCTTGTCCCATTCAGCAAGTTCGTGCCCTGCTGTAATTTTGTAAGGAAAAAGTGGAAATCTGAATGCAGAATTCACTGAATTGAGTGGTGTGAAATTCCCTGTTTTCCCATTCGTTTGATTTACTGGGGCTTTGCTGGATGGCCAGTCTTAAAGCTTGCACGTTCTCCGAGGATCAGACACTTTATTTTTGGTCCAAAACTGAACTTCAGTCTTTGAACCTCTCCATCAGTCTGTATAAAGTGTTTTAGGAGGAGAAGACCTGATTCCAAAATGCACACGAAAACATCTTTGCATAGCAGTACTACTCTATGTCTTTATAAAACACCACAAGTTCTCCTTGATGGTGAGAGTATGTTGTCACCTTTAGAAACTATAGTTATTCATGCGTGACTGTCATAAGGGTACCATGCAGCACACAAGTCATTTCCCAGAAATACCACATTTGCTCTCAGATTTTGGAATTCGTTAAATGTATGGTATTATTGTAAGACACAAAATAAATGGTTGAACATTTCATGTATCATCTTGTAGTTTCCTATTTAGGTAACAGCAGAACATTGTAGATTGTATGATTTTTGCTGTAGGAACAAATGCAAGATGTTCTGGATGCCATGTTTGAGAAAACTGTGAAAGCTGGTGAAAATGTGATCAAACAAGGAGATGATGGAGATAATTTCTATGTCATAGAGCGGTAAGTAAAATTGCATAACACTGAAGTAGGTCTTGGCAGAAAACTGGCAGATACCAGCGAGCATGTTGTAGTTTGTGGAAGCATTAACCCCTTAGTGCCGGAATTAAATCCCTCTGTGCAACGCAGCCTGCAGAGGTTTTTTTTTACTGGGGATTTTAAATTTTAATGCTTACTCTTAAAAAAAAAACATATCTCGTAGACTTTTCCTTCAAATTTAGTGAAATACAATTTTGCACTCTGCTTATGAAGTGGTTAATCTGTGGAAAAATGTTCACCTATTTTTATAATAAATTTAGGCCTGTGAATTGCATGCATTATATAAAATGTGGTGTAAATAGTTCATTACTCACATAATTGTGGCTGCTGCAGAAGGTCTGTGGCACCTTGGATCACTGTTTTATTATGACACACAGTATTCACAAAGAGGGTGATATATTACATATTTACTTTTGTGTGATATTCCTTGAAACAAGGCACCATGCACAGGCCCACATCACATCTGGCACACTTATACACTGTGCCCTTTCTTTGGCTGTGAGAAGAACACAAACATCTGCGAAGTTGGGTTGATGATTTCGCTGACCAGTATTTGTTATGGCGACTCTCAATTCACAAAACATTTTTTGCGCCCACCCTTGCTCTTCCAACCAATCTGGAGGTGGGGCGATCTTGGCTCTTTCCAGCTTCCTCAATCAAATTCCTCCGCAGAAGGAGCTTGTAAACTTGGTGGGTCTATTTAGCCCCACATGAAGATAACAATATCTGACTGTTGAGTACTGTTATTTCATTGCCCACTTGAAGGTATGTCAACTCATCGAATAGCTGTTAGCCATATGATCAGAATTGTCAACATAACCCATGTGACGCTTGTACTGTTCCACAATGTGAGGTTTCACAGGGCAGTTGCTGTCATCACAAAAATTTCCTTCTGCTGGTGGTGGTTCCATGTTAGTCAGCATGTAAACTTCTCCTCCATCCTTCCAAACTAATGCCATCAAGCCTCCCCTGGTTCTCACCCTTATGTCACCCCTTTTCAATTTCAGTTGTTTTGGTCCAAAGTCACTGGGCATGTCTTTTCTGTTGGACTATACTGCCCTGCGTGAATTTATTTTACATCTGTCCAGGTCATCAAAAAGTCTTGGGGATGAAAAGAAATGGTCAATAAATATTGTGTCCTAAGCCTTCAACTCTGCTAGTCAAATGTCTAACAGTTGCGTGTGTTGCAGTCATGTCGTCAGTGGCGGAGTGTGAGTCTCTACCCAAGTACACTCTCATGTCATATGTATACCCTGATTTATAACAGAATTTGTAAATTTTGATGCTGAAACATTTTTTTTTCTTTGGAATATACTGCCTGAAGATAACCCTGCCCTTGAATTTTACAATTACCTCGTACAGTTTGTCAAAGACAGTCCTTAGTTTCCATAGTCAGTCATATTCCTCGCCCCCATCAGGTCTCTGTGAATTGTCTGCAAAATCCAGAAAACTCAGAATGTGTAAAAAATCTGTCTTGTGTCATGGTCTCACTGTAAAACGAATTGTGTAGCTGTCTGATTAGTCATGTAGGGTGTCTTTCAATGTGTGTCCCATCTGCAGAGCTAAGGCTATGAAAGTCATCATGTCCGGCAACGTAATGTCAGGCAGTCGGCGGCTAGGTCTGGCTTGTCTTCCTAAGGATTGCTGGTAGTATACGTTGGTCTGTTCAACCAGCAGATGAAAAATTTCTGTGAAAAACAACATCAAGACAGACAGTGGTGGGCTGTCTTTGTTGATGTGTGGGGCCTCACTGTTTTTCACACCTTTCGCTGGACCAACAAAAGTATGGATATTTGTGTTCCTTCCTTGAGGCAGTCCCCAGGTTGCTAATCCATCACTTGTTGCAGCCTGTGTTTTGACTTCTGCTAAGGCTTGTTGTCATTGTCATCGTCCTCCTCCTCCTCTGCCTCCTCCTCTTCCTCAATATCATTTTCAACATTGCTAGCCTTAGCACCTGATTGTGAGTTGGTGTCAGCAACCAGAATTTCACTGATGGCTTCATTCTGGAGTTTGGTTTTTTCCTGGTCGTTTCTCAACACCTACAATGGTCTGCCTTATTTAGACTCCTCTGTATGACTGGGCACAGTTGCAGAAACCTAATGCCACGAAGATGTGTTCGTCTTCTCCAGTGACAACAAAACCGATCTAAAGCTACAGTGTGACGACTGTATAAAATTCCAGCTATTCGAGGGTTCCCAAGACGTTTTTAGTAGATTGACAGCTGTGGGTTGCATGCTACTACCCAACAACCCCTACAGATTACCACAGCGCTACAAGAGGCACGTCTGTGGGCCCACCTGTAGCTGTAAACATCAATTTTTGTGGATATCTCCGATTTTTGAGCATTAGTTTTGTCTGAATTATATGGGTACAGTACGCCACTGACAACCTTTCTGGTCAACAAGAAGTGTTTGCTTTATAGGCCAGTATTGATATATCAACCCACAGTGAACTCCAGTGCAAGCTATAAACAAAGCTAGCAGGTCTAAACCTCACTGGTCAGCTGGAACAAAATGTGCATTTGCTATGTGTCGTCTTATAATTCAGCGTTTGTGGAGGGGTTTAGGAGGTGGAGGGGTACATTCTGGCTCCACAGATGAAGCCTGACCTTCAAGGGCCCTGCAGCATAGCAAGCCACTGCATTTTATTGGATAGGAGTGAACAAAATTCTTCCAAACTTCGATGCACTGTTTGCAACGTCTTTAGAAGTCGTCCGGCTGCAAAGGGTTGACTGTTGTGTTGCATGGGTATGAAACTTGATCTGCCACATTTGGGGAACAGTTTGACTGTATGTGTCAAAGAAGGAGCAAATGATAAGGGCATGGAGATAACTGTATGCTTAAAACCTTTGTAATTTGTGCTGTTACATGACATGATCAGTTTCAAGGCACATGAATGTGGGAAGCTAATGCTGACATTGATTGTAAAGAAATGGATTGTGAAGGTTATGACCGTTGCATGTATCTTAAATGGGATTGGCACATTAAAAAATACTGGTAGGGAGCTCATGTGTGGTTCACACAGGCCACAGCATGGGGTGACAAGTGTTAAGTCATTTGTGGCCATTGACAAAACTGGATTAGCAGACTTCCAATAGGGCAACATGAAAAGAAATTCAAGGAGTAGAAAGAAAGAAGAACGGGAGGCCAGCTACCATGCACATACACCACGGATCAGTACCCATTTAGACTGGGTGAAGTGAAGTCAAGAATTTGGGTGAACCCGATTTTGTGAAGTGACTAAGTTTCCGGTGCCACGGACATAAATTGCAAGAACACATGTATAATCATTCTGGACCTCTCACTATTAAGAGATCCAATATTTATCCAGTTATGGACTAGATTACTAGAAATTTTGTCATTCTTTTATTTCCATGAGTGTTTCGAATCCTTGGAAGAAGCCACTTAGATTTCCTGAAATCAAGGGCTTGTCTACTAACGAGTTAGAACGGGTACACGGTGTAGGCTATTCATGGGGCTGAGGATTGGCATTGGTGGCAGGCCATTTTAACATGATATTGAACCTTCAAGTTCTGCAAAAAAGGTGGGAAATGTTTTGACCACATGAGTCACTAGTAGCTTCTCAAGAAGATTCTGTTAACAGTGTTTAGTTATTGCATAACTGTAAATTTGTCTTTAAGTACCAAGGATTAAATGCTAGTGGAGTTCAAATGCTCTACAGTAAAGAAACAAGAACGTATATTAAAGAAAGTATCAGACAACAGGTCAACAAAACAGTTGCCTATGTTGGTTTGGTTTTCAGTGGAAGGTTCAGTGCGTATGTGTCAACTGAACCTGGTGGGGAAGCGAAGCATGTGCACACATATGATGGCAGTGGAAGTTTCGGTGAACTGGCTCTCTTGTACAACATGCCCCGAGCTGCAACTATCCAAGCAGCCACAGAAGGATCACTGTGGGGAATGGATCGGCAAACATTCCGCCGCATACTTCTGAAAAGTGCATTTAAGAAGAGGAAGATGTATGAGTCCTTGCTGGAGAGTGTCCCTATGCTGAAGGCACTTCAGGTATTATTCATGTACATTAACATTCCATATTGTATCCAAAATTCTGTTTCATAGCTGCTGAAGTTCATTTTAAAATGTCCCAACTGCTTGAATACTGCAAAATTTGGTCGTTAAAGAAAAATGTGTATTTTGCTGTTGATACAGTAATTCATTTATTGAAGCATTTTGTGAATGTCCTGGATGGGGCACGTGGAGGCACAGTTGGTTGAAGCACTGCGCTACAAGACGGAAGGTTGCAAGTTTGATTCCTGATGGTGTCACTGGAATTTTTCTTTGACTTAATCCTTCCGGCCACATTATGGCTCTGACGTTGACTCCGATTCTAACGGAAATGAGTACCTGGAATATTTCCTGGGGGATAAAGGCAGCCTGGGCATATGGCTGACAACCTTACCACCTTCATTTGCTGATTATCTGGAAATCTGAGAGCCTTAACCTCCTGGCATCCTCAGAACCTATCCAGGCTCTACAGGGGTGTGAACTATCAGTTTGGTTGGAATATTGATCTTTTCTAAGCAAAATGTACACACCTCCCCTCTGTAGGACATGTTGGCAGAAACATGATCCTAATAACTTAACCAGGTCGTGTGAGGTGGAGCAGACCTTTTTCTTTCATATGATGTTCACATAGACACACAATATTTATGGCACCTGTTTGAAAAGAATTTGGTTCACTGCTTTTGCTTCTTAGTCCCCAGTTCGAGTATTTTGAGGAAAAATATTTAATGAGTTTAATAAGAAAACAGTTTTCTATGAACTGTAGAATCAAGGCATTCAGTATGAGATTATGAGGTTAGCACCTTTGTTCTTTTGCATGTAAGCTAAATGAACAATGGCTGTGGGTAATAAGATGCATATTGCTCACACGTTGCACGTGATTTCCATTTACTGTTTCAGCAGTAAGATGCTTAAGCCTCCTCTTGTACCAAGGATTCAGCTGTAGGCCGTGTGTTGTGCACTGCTTCATCAGAATAGAGTTTGTGTCAATGACACCATTGTGGGACACCACACATGCTGTCAAGGCCCGATGATGTCACAGATTCACATTTGTAATATTCCTGTTCATCCACAGAGTCTCACACCTCTTGAGGAGGCTTTTATATATATATATATATATATATATATATATATATATATATATATATATATTTCTCTAGTTTTTACCTCACAGTGACACATAATATAATTTTGAAATAACAAGCAAATGAGGATCGAAGTAAGATAGAATTGTGAGAGACACA
>Ga0123355_10009729_pt1 | contig 14656 bp, 10 predicted proteins | sample TergutEmb28metaG_3_FD_89872 | JGI IMG/M metagenome (GOLD analysis project Ga0123355, IMG submission 89872) | Embiratermes neotenicus P1 segment gut microbial communities from Petit-Saut dam, French Guiana - Emb289 P1 | ecosystem: Host-associated > Arthropoda: Insects > Digestive system > Gut ...
CGAGGCGTTCCACGTCACCCGCGAGCACGCGGCGACGTTCCGCGCGGCGCCCGGCGCCCGGGCGCTGCGTCCCGGCCCGCGAACGCTGATTCCCGGACTATTTCTGGCCGGAACCTGGACCGATACGGGCTGGCCTGCGACGATGGAGAGTGCCGTTCTGAGCGGGCACGCCGCCGCGCGGCAGATACTTACGACAACCGCAACCCGCCATCCGGCGCTGTCGGCACGAGGAGCATGAGCGCAACCGCACCGATCGAAGACACGCCGAACAGCGAGGTGGTGGTGTTCGCGCCGCTGTCGCTGGAGGCGCGCGCGGTGCGCTCGGGGGCGCCCTGGGCGACGGTGCACCAGATCGGGATGGGCCCGCGGCGGGCGGCTCGCTCGGCCCAGCTCGCCGACGGCGCCCGCGGCGCCACGGTGATCATCGCGGGCTTCTGCGGCGCGCTCGACCCCGAGCTCGAGCCGGGCGACATCGTCCTCGCCAGCGAGCTCCGCGGTCCGACCGGCACCACCCCGTGCGATGACCCGTCGATCCTCGCCGGCGTGCTGCGCCGGGGTGGCCTGCGGGTGCGGATCGCCCCGATCGCCTCGAGCCAGCGGCTCGTGCTCGGCGAGCGCCGCCGAACCCTGTGGCGAACGGGCGCCGCCGCAGTCGACATGGAGTCCGCGTGGTTCGCCCCCGGCGCCGACGCGAGCACGCTGGTGACGCTGCGGGTCGTGCTCGACACCCAGCGCCACGAGCTGATGCGCCCGCTGCGGACGCTGACCGGGACCGCGATCGCCTACCGCACCCTGCGGCGGGCGTGCGCGCTGGTGCAGGACTGGGCGTCGGCGATCGCCCCGCGCGAGGTGGTGCTGGCGTCGCCGCGAGCCTCGTGCGCCGGGGTCAACCGCGCCGTCGAGATCGTCGAGCGGGTGCTCGAGATCCGCGGGGCACCGGTCTACGTCCGCAAGCAGATCGTTCACAACACCCACGTCGTCGCCTCCCTGGAGGAGCGCGGGGCGGTGTTCGTCGAGGAGCTCGACGAGGTTCCCGACGGGGCGACGGTGATCTTCTCGGCGCACGGGGTCTCGCCCGCGGTTCGCGCGCAGGCGGCCGACCGGGACCTGGACGTGATCGACGCGACCTGTCCGCTGGTCGCCAAGGTGCACGCCGAGGCGCGCCGGTTCGCCGCCGCCGACTTCGACATCGTCCTCGTCGGCCATCGGGGCCACGAGGAGGTCGAGGGCACCCACGGACAGGCGCCCGAGCGGATCCACGTGATCGCCAGCGCCGGCGAGCTCGAGCAGGTGCGGGTAAAGGATCCGGCGAAGGTCGCGTATCTGACCCAGACGACGCTGGCGGTCGACGACACCGCATCGGTGATCGACGCGATCCGGTCGCGGTTCCCCGAGGTCGTCGGCCCGCCCTCGAGCGACATCTGCTATGCGACCCAGAACCGCCAGGACGCGGTCCGCGCGCTCGCCGCCGAGTGCGACCTGATCCTCGTCGTCGGGTCGTCGAACTCGTCGAACTCGCGCCGCCTGGTGGAGGTCGCGAAGCGCGCCGGCTGCCGCGCGCTGCTGGTCGAGAGCGCCGAGGCGATCCCGCCGGGTGCGTTGGTCGGGGCTCGGAAGGTGGGCTTGACGGCCGGCGCCTCGGCGCCGGAATCGCTCGTCGACGGGGTCGTCCGGGCGCTGTCGGGGATCGGCGGCGCGACCGTCAGCGAGCACAGCGTCGCGACCGAAACCGTGCACTTCAAACTCCCCCCCGAAGCGAGTGAGGGAAGATAGGGAGGACATGCCCGTTCCGCTCAGACAGTCCGCCCGTATCGGCGCCTACCTGCTGGAGCAGAAGCTGCGCCGCCGTGAGCGGTTTCCGCTGATCGTCGAACTCGAGCCGCTGTTCCAGTGCAACCTGGAGTGCGCCGGCTGCGGCAAGATCCAGCACCCCGAGCACGAGCTCCGGCGGCGGATGCCCGTCGACCAGGCGGTCGGCGCGATCGAGGAGTCGGGTGCGCCGATGGTCTCGATCGCGGGGGGCGAGCCGCTGATCCACCCGGAGATCGACGAGATCGTCCGGCAGCTCATCGCCCGCAAGAAGTTCGTCTACCTGTGCACCAACGGCCTGCTGATGGAGCGCAAGCTCGAGCGCTTCGAGCCCTCGCCGTACTTCTCGTGGGCGGTCCACATCGACGGGCTGCGCGAGCGCCACGACGCGTCGGTCTGCCGCGACGGCGTCTTCGACAAGGCGGTCCAGGCGATCCGAGCGGCCCAGTCGGCCGGCTTCCGGGTCACGACCAACACGACCTTCTTCACCCACGACTCGCCGGGCACGGTTCGCCAGGTGCTCGACTTCCTCAACGACGAGCTGAAGGTCGACCAGATGATGATCTCGCCGGCCTACGCCTACGAGAAGGCGCCGGATCAAGAGCACTTCCTCGGGGTCAGGCAGACCAACGACCTGTTCCGCGAGGCGTTCGCCGACGGCCGCCGGCGCCGCTGGCGGCTCAACCACTCGCCGCTGTTCCTGGACTTCCTGGAGGGGAAGGTCGACTTCCAGTGCACGGCCTGGGGGATCCCCAGCTACTCGCTGTTCGGCTGGCAGCGGCCGTGCTACCTGATGGCGGACGGCTACGCGAAGACCTACAGGGAGCTGCTGGAGACGACCGACTGGGACCGCTACGGCCGCGGTCGGGACCCCCGCTGCGACAACTGCATGGCCCACTGCGGCTACGAGCCGACCGCGGTCCTCGCGACCACGCGGTCGCTGAGGCAGTCGGTGCGGGCGGCGCTCTCGCAGTAGCTGTCCGAGGGTTCCGTATCGTCAGTGGCGGTGCGGAACCCGCTCGCTTCTCGGCCGGTGCTCGCGTCGCTGATCGCGGCGATCGTCGCCGCCGTGGCGGTGATCGTGATCGCGCACGTGACCGGCGCCGACGCGATCGGGCGGGCGTTCGACCATATCGACGCGCCGCTGATCGGGCTGGTCGCGCTGTTCGAGCTGATCACCTACCCGGCGTACATGGTCGCGTTCCGGTCGATCGCGGGGATCCACGGGCACGCCAAGCTGAGCCTGCCGATCGTCGCCCGGCTGGTCGTGGCCGGGTTCGGCCCGTTCGCGCTCAGCGGCGGCTTCGGGATCGACAAGCGGGCGCTGGAGGCGATCGACGAGGACGAGCGCAGCGCCCGCGTCCGGGTGATGGCGCTCGGGACGCTCGAATGGGCGGTGCTGGCGCCGATCACCTGCGGGGTGGCAATCTGGCTGCTGGCGACGGGGGCGAACGTGATGCCGTCGTTGCTATGGCCGTGGGCGACCGCGGTGCCGATCGGGCTCGGGTTGGCGTTCTGGGCGGGAGGTCGCCCCGACCGGCTGGCGCGGATCGGCGGCTCCTACAAGGACTGGCTCGCCCAGGCGCTCGAGGGAGTGGGGGTGCTGCGGACGCTGATCCGGCACCCGATCACGTATCTCGGCGCCTGGCTCGGGACGTTGCTGTACTGGGCGGCGGACATCGCGGCGTTCTACGCGGCGCTGCGGGTGTTCGGCCTGGAGCTCGGTCCCGGGCGGGTGATCATCGCCTACGCCACCGGCTACGCGGCGACCCGGCGGTCGCTGCCGTTGGGCGGCGCCGGGGTCACCGAGTTCCTGATGACCTATGCGCTCTACTGGGTTCGCCTGCCGCTGGCGCCGGCGCTCGCCGCGGTGCTGATCTACCGGGCCTTCAACTTCCTGCTGATCGCGGTGCCGGCGCTGGTCGCCGCCCGTCAGCTGGAGGCGCTGCTGGTGCGCGGCGCCGACCTGCGGGGGCGGCTGCGGCCGCCGCTGCGCAAGCACCCGACGCGGTTGTGAGGATCGCCTCGGCGGGCGACCCGTCACGGGGTGCGTCGCGTCGGTGGCCGGCCGCGCCGGGGGATCGCGCCGACCTGTCTGGGCATCCGGCCGGCGTCGTCGAGCGCTCGCCGCAGCAGCAGCTCGATCTGTGCGTTGAGGCTGCGCAGGTCGTCGGCCGCCCAGCGGGCGAGCGCATCATGGACGGCGGGGTCGAGGCGCAGCGGGACCTGCTTGCGCTCGCGACTCACCGGGCTCACGTATAGAGCGTTCCCGCGTTGACGATCGGCGAGGGCGGCTGATCGCCGCACAGCACCACCATCAGGTTGCTGACCATCGCCGCCTTGCGCTCCTCGTCGAGCTCGACGATCCCGCGCTCGTCCAGCCGGGCGAGCGCCAGGTCGACCATCCCCACGGCCCCCTCGACGATCCGGGAGCGAGCCGCGACGACGGCGTTGGCCTGCTGGCGGCGAAGCATCGCCTGGGCGATCTCCGGCGCGTACGCGAGGTGGCTGATCCGGACTTCGATGATCTCCACCCCGGCGATCGCGACCCTGTCGGCCATCTCCTGGGCGAGCTCGCCGGCGACCAGGTCGGTCGACCCCCGCAGTGACACGCCGTTTCCGGTCGTGTCGTCGTAGGGACGGGTGGTCGCGACGTGCCGCAGCGCCGACTCGGCCTGCACCTCGACGAAGTCGAAGTAGTCGTCCACGGCGTAGACCGCCTGGGCGGTGTCGGCGACCTGCCAGACGACGATCGCGGCGATCTCGACCGGATTGCCGTCGGCGTCGTTGACCTTCAGGGGGTCGGTCTCGAAGTTGCGAACCCGAATGCTCAGGCTTCGCCGGTCCGCCAGCGGCACGGTCCACCACAGGCCCGTCCGCCGGATTGTCCCGGCATAGCTCCCGAAGAACCGCATCACCTTGGTGTGGCCGGGCTGGACGATCACCAGCGAGCTGGCGACGATCACCGCCACCACGATCGGCACGGCGATCAGGCCGGGTACCGAACTGGCGGCAAGCGGGACGCAGGCGGCGATGCAAGCGGCGACGAGCACGACGCCGGCCCAGCCGTTGATCGCCCACGCGGGATGCTCGTGGATCTCGACACGCCGTCCGGCGATGCCGACCGGGGCCGACTCCGGTGGATTGTAGGTCTCGACTGATTCGCTCATGACGTCCTCCAACTGGTTACCGCGAGAAAGTGATCTCTATTTGATATCACTTTTCTGGCGCCGTCGCAACCGCACTGACAGAATGGCCGTGCACACCTACCGGGATAGGCCCTGAGCCGCTCGGTCGGCATCGAGGATGGAGGGAGAAGCGATGAGTACAGGCGCCACCCCCGAAGCAGGCGCAGCCGCTGCTTCGGTTCTGACGGACGACGACGTCCGGCTTGCTCAGCTCGGATACCAGCCGCAGCTGCGGCGCGTGCTGGGGCTGTTCTCGAATTTCTCGGTCGCGTTCACGTACCTGTCGCCGATGGTCGGGATCTACTCGCTGTTCGTGCTCGGGCTCGGCACCGGCGGGCCGTCGTACCTGTGGCTGACGCTGATCCCGCTGATCGGGATGCTGTTCGTCGCGCTCGTGTTCGGCGAGCTCGGCAGCCACTACCCGGTGGCCGGGGCGCTCTACAACTACGGCAAGTTCTCGGTCGGCGCCGGCTACGGCTGGTTCGTCGGATGGTTCTACGGGGTGGCCTTGCTGGTCACCGTCGCCTCGGTCGACACCGGCGTCGTCAGCTACTTCACGGCGCTGATGCACAACTGGTTCAGCTGGAACCTGAACCCGACCACACACACGACGATCCTGCTCGTGACGCTGGCGCTGCTGGTGATCCAGACGACGCTCAACATCACCGGCACCCGGGTGATGGCGCGGATCGCCAGGTTCGGCGTCTACGTCGAGCTGATCGGGACATTCGGGATCTTCGTGATCCTCGCGATCAAGGGCTTCCACCACGGTTTCGGCTTCCTGTTCTCGAGCCAGGGCGTCACGCACCCGCACTCGAACCCGCTGGGGCTCGACTTCCACGGCAGCTGGTGGACCGGTGCGGCGCTGGTCGCGGTGCTGGCGCCGGTCTACATCTTCTACGGCTTCGAGTCCGCCGGCGACATCGCCGAGGAGACCAGGGACGCCAGCCGCACGATCCCCCGGGCGATGCGCCAAGCGTTGATCTGGGGCGGGCTCGCGTCGCTGTTCCTGACCGCCGGCCTGCTGCTGGCGATGCCCTCACACAATCCGGTCGGGGCGACCGTCAGCGGCGGCGGCGTCCCGTTCATCCTCGGAGAGCTCCCGCAGTGGCTGCAGGACGTCCTGCTGCTGCTGATCATCTACGCGTTCTTCTCGTGCGGGACCTCGATCCAGGGGGCGGGCTCGAGGCTCGCGTTCTCGTTCGCCCGCGACGGGGCGCTTCCGGCCTCGCGCTGGATCTCGAGCATCAGCGACCGCTTCAAGACGCCGGTCAATGCGCTGCTCGGCGGCGCCGGAATCACGGTCCTGTTCATCCTGCTCGTGTTCCTCTCGCCCAAGCACAACATCCACATCCTGTTCTTCACCTATCCGGCCAACACCAACGTGCTGGTGTCGCTGGTGTCGTTCGGCGTCAGCGGGATCTACCTGTCGTTCCTGCTGACGGTGATCGCGTCGATCGTCGCGCGGGCTCGCGGGTGGGTACCGGAGGGCGCGTTCCGGCTCGGTCGCTGGGGCTGGACGGTGTCGATCATCGCCGGTGCCTACCTCGCGCTGATGTTCGTCAACGTCGTGATCCCGAGCGGGCTGAGCAGCGGCAGGGCCTACTTCAACATCGACTGGATCACGCTGCTGGTGATGGTCGTGATCGCGATCGTCGGTGCGCTCTATTTCGTGGCCGGCAGGCCCGACCGGGCGCTCAAACGGCACCTGCACGACGAGCTCGAGCCGACGGGCGCGGAGCGCTTGGAGTCGGGCGTGTGAGCGGTTAGCCGGGTCGCGGCCAGCCGAAGTCCGCGCGCTGCCGCCGAGGTTGCACGCAACGACGGCCAGCGGCGGTAAGGTGTTCCGAACCGGTCGCCCGCTTGCTATAAGGGTGCGAAAACCGAGGTGCGTACGAGGCTGAACAACACCGGGAGCTATCGTCGCCTTGCTGGTCGGCGTTTGCTTGCACCGACGCTGACCGCGTTCGTGGCGCTCGGCGGGGTTGCCTACGCCCGCAGCGCCCATCCAACGACCGATCCGGCGAGGATCACGCTGTGTCTGCAGCCCGATGGCGAGCTGAGCATCCCGGGCACCCTTACGTGCCCGGTGGGCGCTGAGCATCTGTTCAGCGTCGTCAAACGAGGGGCGGCGGGACCGCGAGGCCTGACCGGGGCGCGTGGGCTGGCCGGCGCACCCGGGCGGACCGGGGCGCGCGGGCGGGCCGGGGCGCGCGGGCGGACCGGTCCGCAGGGGTGGATCGGCGCCCGCGGGCGGACGGGCGCGCGCGGAACGGCCGGATCCGTCGGTCACGTCGGCCCGGCTGGCGTCACGGGCGCGACCGGCGCGACCGGCGCGGCCGGGGCGAGGGGCCCGGCGGGGGCCGCGGGTGTCGCAGGGCCCACCGGACCCGTCGGCGCGACCGGCGCCGCCGGCGCCGCCGGCTCGATCGGGCCGATCGGCCCTGCGGGCATCGCCGGGGCGGCCGGAGTCACCGGCGCCACCGGCGCCGCCGGCCCTGCTGGCCCTGCCGGCCCTGCTGGCCCGACCGGCGCGGCCGGCGCGCCGGGCACGACCGGACCGACCGGCGCGACAGGCCCCGCCGGGCCGACCGGTGCCACCGGCCAGGCCGGCGCTGTCGGGCCGGCCGGTGCGACCGGCGCCGCCGGCGCGACGGGCGCGACCGGGCCGGCCGGGCCAACCGGTGCCGCCGGCCCGACCGGTGCCACGGGCGCGACTGGCGCCGCCGGGGCGACCGGCGCGGCCGGACCCACGGGACCAGTCGGCGCGACGGGCGCGACCGGGGCGGCCGGCGCGACCGGGGCGACCGGCGCGACCGGGGCGACGGGCGCTACCGGACCGACCGGAGCGACCGGCGCCGCTGGCCCGGCCGGTGCCGCGGGCGCGACTGGCGCTCCCGGCGCAACCGGCCCGGCCGGCGTCACCGGTGCGACCGGCGCGGCCGGCGCGACCGGTCCGACTGGAGCTACCGGGGCTACCGGAGCCACGGGTCCGGCGGGCGCGACCGGTCCCGCCGGCGCGACCGGTGCCACGGGCGCGACTGGCGCTCCGGGCGCGACCGGCCCGGCGGGTGTCACCGGAGCAACGGGCGCCGCGGGCCCGACCGGCCCGACCGGCGCGACTGGCGCAGCCGGCCCGGCCGGCGGCGTGGGACCGGTCGGGGCGACGGGCGCGACCGGGGACACCGGGGCTGCCGGAGCGGTCGGCGCGACGGGCCCCAGCGGCGCTGCGGGCCCGGCGGGTCCAGCCGGTCCGACCGGGGCGCCTGGACCGACCGGCGCGACCGGGGGTACCGGGCCGACCGGCCCAACGGGTCCCGCCGGCGCCACGGGTGCTACCGGGTTGGCCGGCCCGACCGGTCCGGCTGGCGGTACCGGAGCGACCGGAGTGACGGGCCCCGCCGGCGCAACCGGGCCGGCAGGCCCCACCGGTGCGAACGGCCCCGTCAGCGTCACCGAGGTCACGGGAACGACGTTCCCGGTGACCGCGAACGCAACCTCCAGCGGTTCCGTGACCTGCCCTGCGGGCAGCTGGCTGTTGAGCGGCGGCTGGGAGTCAGATCAAACCAGTTCGGCAACCTTCGACGTCTACGGCAGCCAGGCCACCACACCCGGCCAAGGGGGCACCTGGACCGTCACGATCGGGGCCGACGCCGCGTCGAATATCACGCCGTTCGCGCTCTGCTCGCCGTGACGCCGACGCCGCACGAGCTCGACGCCGACCACCCGAAGCGCCCGCCGGTGCCCGGAGGCGTGCTGGTTCCTACGCTCGCGGCGTTCGCGCTACTAGCCGGACCCGCCTCCGCGCGCAACGCCAATCCGGCCACGGACCCCGCGAAGGTCGAGCTGTGCGTCCAGCCCAACGGCGAGCTGAGTGCCCCGGGGCACGGGGCCTGCCCGCCGGGTGACCGGCCGATGTTCGTCGCCACGAAGGCGCCGAGAGGACCGCACGGGAAGCGCGGGAAGCGGGGAACCGCCGGACCCGCGGGCCGCGTGGGACGCTCCGGCGCAGCGGGCGCAGCCGGCGCGATGGGCTCGATCGGGCCCACCGGGCGCACCGGGGCGACGGGGCCGGCCGGACCGCGTGGAGCCATCGGACGCAGGGGACCGCGCGGAGTCACCGGCGCCACCGGCGCGACCGGCGCGGGCGGCCCTGCCGGACCCGCGGGCCCTGCCGGCGCCGTCGGGGCGATCGGAGCGGCCGGACCCGCCGGCGTGGCCGGGATCGCGGGCGTCACCGGACCTGCCGGGCCGGCCGGCGCCACCGGACCGGCCGGACCGGCCGGCGCAGCCGGCGTCGCCGGTGCCGCCGGACCAGTCGGCCCGGTTGGGCCGACGGGGCCGACCGGGGTGGGTGCGACGGGGCCGACGGGCTCTGCCGGGCCCGCCGGTCAGAGTGGACCTGCCGGCGCCGCCGGGCCGGCGGGTGCGACGGGCGCGGCCGGCCCCGCTGGTGCGACCGGGACGTCCGGCCCTGTCGGAGCCACCGGGCCGGCCGGACTCACCGGCGCGACGGGCCCGGCGGGGGCGGTCGGCGCGGTTGGCGCTGCGGGACCGGCCGGCGTCGCAGGCGCGGCCGGTGCGACGGGCGCGACCGGCCCGGCTGGCGCGACGGGAGCGGTCGGGGCGACGGGGCTGGCGGGGCCGGCAGGTCCGGTCGGGCCGGCCGGTGTGACCGGAGCGGCGGGTGCACCCGGCGCGATTGGGGCGACGGGCGCCGCGGGCGCGGCGGGTGCCACCGGCGTGAGCGGGCTGGCCGGTGCGATTGGGGCGACCGGGGCGACGGGGCTGGCGGGGCCGGCCGGGGCGGCCGGGCCGGCCGGTGCGACCGGGCCGGCTGGCGCGACGGGCGCCAGCGGGCAGGCCGGTGTTGCCGGTGCGACTGGTTCTACCGGTGTGGGCGGCCCGGCCGGTGCGACTGGCCTGACCGGGCCGACCGGCGCATTGGGACCGGCTGGGACGACTGGATTGACCGGCCCGACCGGCGCGGCCGGGCCGGCCGGTGCGACCGGGCCGGCTGGCGCGACCGGCGTGAGCGGGCAGGCCGGTGTTGCCGGTGCGGCCGGCCCGGCCGGTGCGACCGGCTTGACCGGGCCGACCGGCCCGGCGGGTCCGACCGGTTCCGGCGGCGTTACCGGCGTTACCGGGCCGGTGGGCCCGGCCGGCGCCACCGGACCGGCGGGCGCGACCGGCCTGGCCGGCGCAGCCGGTGGCACGGGGCCGACCGGGCCGCAAGGAGGGACTCAGAGCATCAGCCAGGTCGCTGGAACAACTTGCACCGTGATCGTCATCATCACCGGAGCGACATGCACGGCCACCGCGAGTTGCCCGGCGACCAGCCTGCTCGTCGGCGGTGGCTGGACGTCAAGCCAGACGACTTCGACGGAACTGGACCCCTACGCCAACTTCCCGAGCACGCCTGGGCTGGGGGGAACCTGGACCGTTACGGCCGGGGCGAGTTCCACGACCACGTTCACCCCGTTCGCACTATGCTCGCCGTGACGCCGGACGATTGCAGCGGAGCCCGATGCGCCGGGGCGCTCCGAGACCTGAGCGTCGGCGAGCGCCGGGCGGTCCTAACCAAGTTCATCGACCCACTCGAGGTTCCGTCCGCATAGTTGGCCAGCGTGCGCGGCGTCGGTGTAGATCAGCGGCGGGCGGGGGTGGGCGAGGGCGAGCACAACCGACTGCACGGTCGTCGCGGTGGTGCTCCCGGGGTGTAGGTCGGCGCCCCCGACGCGCACCAGCACGGTGTGCACCCCGGGACGCAGGAGGCGGTTCGCCAGCAGCAGGAACGGCGTGTTCTGGCTCGTTTCCCCGCGTGCGCTCGCGACTCGCCGACCGTCGATGTACACGGTCACGAGGCCTCCGAACGAGCCCTGGAGCCAGACTCCGTAGCGGCCTCCGCGGTCGACCGTGAAGGTGCCGTCGGGGTTGGCGACGATCGCCGCCGGCGCGACCGAAGCGGCGAGCTGGCCGTGGAGCCGAAGAATCTCGCTGCAGCTGGGGGTCAGGAGCTGCGCCCGGACGACCGGCGGGTTGACGGGCCGCTGCCAGACCTCGTAGTAGCGGCCGGTGTAGATCAGCCTGTATGGCGACGGCGGCCGACCCGCGAGCGGCGAGCGCCGCAGGACCAGCGTCCGGTAGACCAGCACGGCCTGCAGCTTGAACGCGTCGATGTCGGCGGTCTGTCCCTTCTGGAGCAGCTGTCCGTTCCGCAGCGGGACCTGGCGGTAGCGCAGCTCTGACGCCCCCTCAGAATCGGCTTCGCGCAGGAACCAGCGGACCCCGAAGGGCTCGTACTCGGTCATCAGCGTCGGCCCCTGTCCCGCGATCAGCTGGCCGATCGAGCGCAGCTCCTCGAACCGGTTGTGCGGGGCGAGCGCGACGTTGCCGTAGGCCAGGACGTTCGACCACATGACCCCGCCGGCGATCACGGCGAGCAGCGCGATCGTCTCGGTTCGGCGGGCCATCCGCAGCAGCACGCCCGCCCCGGCGAAGGCGGCCAGCAGCGGCACCGGCGACGCGATCGCGAGCGCCTTCGCGCCGACCCAGGCGTTCTCGATCACGACCACGAGGATCGTGCCGACCAGCACCGGGACTCCGTAGATCGCGAGCGCCGGATCGCCCCGTCGCCAGGTCGCGATCAGCCCTCCCACGGCGGCGACGCCGACGACCGCCAGGATCACGTGGGTCTGGGTCAGCAGGTCTGGGCGCAGCCGGAAGTCGCCGACCGGCCACACGCCGATGACCTGGAGGACGCTGAGCGGCCGGATCAGGTTGCCGATGCGGTCGCCGGAGTGCAGGGTGGCCCCGGCCGCCGAGTCCAGGAACGATGCCCGCGTCAGGCTGGGGATCGAGAGGATCAGCGCCAGGCCGGACACGATCACGAGCGGGCGCGCCCAGCGGCGTCGGCCGACGATCAGGATCGCCGCGAGCATCGGCACCAGCCAGACCGCCCCGCCGACGCTGGCGACGCCGATCACGGCCGCCGCCGCGACGGCGGCCGGAAGCGAGCACCGCAGGGAAGCGGCCCGATCCAGTGTGGGGACCACGAGCGCGCCGACCAGCGCGAGCATCGCGGCCGTGGCGGGCTCCTTGAACCCGCCCCACAGCACGTAGCCGAACAGCAGCGCCGGCTGGCTCGCGACGACCGCGGCGAGCAGGCGCACAGGGCGATTCGGGATCGCCCGCTCGGCGATGACGTAGAGCGTCAGCGCGAGCATCGCGGCGACGAACGCCAGGTACGGCTGGTACAGCCACGCGAGATCGGTCGAGAACAGCCGATCGCCGAGCATCAGCGGCACCAGTCCGCCGACCGGGTAGTCGCTCCCGAGGTAGTACTTGAGCGTCAGCGAGTAGGTCGACGGAGGCAGCCCGCCGAGGTGGACGCCGTGGTGCGCGACCCAGTCCGTGATCGCAAGCCAGCTCGCCGTGTCGTCGAGGCGGACGTAGCCGCCGAGCGTCGTCTGGCCGGTGGCCACGAACGGGGCGGCGTATGCCGCGAACACGAGCACGGCGGCGGCCGGCGCGAACCCGTCGAGGCGGAAGCGGAGGCCGTTGCGGTTGAGACGGCCGGGGAGCAGCGTCAGGCCGGCCAGCCCGACGGCGACGATCACCGGCGTGATCCACTGCGCGGTCGCGCCCGCGAGCGTCAGCGGCAGCGCGATCACGATCATCCCGGCCATGCCCAGCGGCGGCAGCAGGGCACCCCGGAGCCGCATGCCCGACCCCCATTCGAGCAGCAGGCCGATCCCCAGCGACAGCCCTGCCAGGCAGAGCGGGAAGAGCGCCCAAGCGGCGAGCAGCGGTGCCGTCCCGGTTACCGGATGGCCCGAACGTCACCCATCAGCACGAGCTCCATCGCCTTGCCCGGCGTCGGGTCATAAACCTCAACCTGAGCCTTCCAGTTCCGTCCGACGATGAAGGCGCTCGTGGGCCTCGAGCGGTCCATGAACGCGACCGCGCCGCCGGGAAGATGCACGGTCTCGCCGCCCAGCTCGTGCCCCGCGGTGCGCAGGTCCGCCATCGGATGGACGAGGTTGTAGGTCCCGACCGTGAGGAAGTCAGGGCGGGGATCGCCCGCCTGCACGCCCCTGGGCAGGTACCGCACGTAGGTCCGGCCGTCACGCGTCAGATCGAACTCGTATCCGACGTTGGCGCGTGGCCCGACCCAGTACACGGGCGTGTGCAGCCGGTGGACATCGGCGATCAGCCCCGGTTCGGAGAGCGGCGCGTGCTCGGCCGGCGATGCTGAACTGGCGGCAGGACCCTTCAGCTGCGATTGATGGTTCCGGGCGGACATCACCAACCAAAGCGCGAGGGCCACCACGATTGCGCCCGCTGCCACTGCGCCAACACGAATCCGTCCCCTGGTCACGACGATCCTCCAAGCCGAGCAACCTACTTGCGCCTCGTGGACGATTGGATGCTAGCTTTAAGAGTCGCATGCGACGCCGCTTGTGCGTGGGCCTCGTGTGGGGCCTGTCGTTCATGATCGCCGCCTGGACCGGGTTCGGCGCAGCAACACCTGCGCCAGCCGGCGCGGCGACGATGTTCGCGGCTTCGGGTTCGAAGCCCGGAATGTCGGCCGCCTTAACCCGCCAAGAGACGACGGCGCTGTGGGACTCCAAGCAGATCCACGCTGCCAATTTCATCTGCTACGAGACGATCGGCGGCTTCTACACCGAGTACGACATCAACGTCTCCCACAACGGCGTCTGCAAGCCCAAGGCTGTCCGCGTCACCTACCAACAGTTCATGACCTGGCTCGGTGCCCCGGCCGGCATGATCCGCGGTCAGGGCGCGGCGGGACCGCAGGGTCCCCAGGGCTTGGCCGGCGTTCAGGGAGCGCCCGGGCCCGCCGGGCGGCAGGGAGCGGCGGGCGTGACCGGAGCTCCTGGGGCGATGGGGCCCGTCGGACCCGCTGGGCCCACCGGGCCATCAGGTAAGGCTGGCGGTGCCACCGGGGCGCGGGGCGCGCCCGGTCCTCAGGGCGTAGCCGGTCCGCGTGGTGCGACGGGTGCGGCCGGCGCGCGTGGCGCGACGGGCGCGCAGGGAGCGGTGGGCGCGGCTGGTGCGAAGGGCGCGACCGGGGCCGCTGGCGCGCGCGGTGCCACTGGAGCGAAGGGCGCTACCGGAACCGCTGGCGCGAAGGGTGCCACCGGAGCCGCGGGTGCCGCGGGTGCGCGTGGCGCGACGGGCCCGCAGGGAGCGGTGGGCGCGGCTGGTGCGAAGGGCGCGACGGGTGCCGCTGGCGCGAGGGGTGCGACGGGAGCCGTAGGTGCGACTGGCGCTAAGGGCGCGACCGGAGCTGCCGGCGCGAAGGGCGCCACGGGAGCCGCTGGCGCGAAGGGTGCTACCGGTGCCGCTGGTGCGCGTGGCGCGACCGGCCCGCAAGGCGTCGCCGGGGCTGTGGGCGCGACTGGTGCTAAGGGCGCGACCGGAGCTGCTGGTGCGACCGGTGCGAAGGGCGCGACGGGTGCCAGGGGCGCCACTGGAGCTGCTGGTGCTAAGGGCGCGACCGGAGCTGCTGGTGCGACCGGTGCGAAGGGCGCGACGGGTGCCAAGGGCGCCACTGGAGCTGCTGGTGCTAAGGGCGCGACCGGAGCTGCTGGTGCGACCGGTGCGAAGGGCGCGACGGGTGCCAAGGGCGCCAC
>Ga0123355_10009730_pt1 | contig 14656 bp, 6 predicted proteins | sample TergutEmb28metaG_3_FD_89872 | JGI IMG/M metagenome (GOLD analysis project Ga0123355, IMG submission 89872) | Embiratermes neotenicus P1 segment gut microbial communities from Petit-Saut dam, French Guiana - Emb289 P1 | ecosystem: Host-associated > Arthropoda: Insects > Digestive system > Gut ...
TAGCGATACAAGTAGTATGACCTGTACTGGAGGCTGCGGGTACAGTTTTTAATACTCCTGATGATGGGTGCTGTGACACCCGAAACATGTTGAGTAGCTTTGCAGTAAATAAATATCTGCATACTGTTGCATCTGTTGGATTTTTATTCACATAGAGATGATAAATAGGTGAATAATTCATTTCAATTGAAATAATTTTTTTTACAGTCATGGACACTCAACTGTGATATGCCATTCACTTGCATTAAAATTTTGTCCTATATGTTTCAGCCTTAAATATCATAATAAGGGAGAACATTTAGTAATACCAACAAGGCTGAATAACAAAGATCTAACAAATCTCCAGTCACAACCAACACACTTTAATGAATATGTTTTACTTAACGGCGACCAGTTTCAGCCCCAAGCTTGCGACATCATCGGGCCATAATAACACAAGGAAGTGAATACATATAGAAACTGAGAATTATGAAGCAGAAGACCTCCCCTTTTACATCAAAGTACATGTGGAACATATATCAACAATGCAAATAAAAAACAGTAAAAAATACAAAAGCCCCAAATGTGTGCTAGAAATAACCATTTTGGTATAAAACAATTTAAAAATTGTTCTTAATTCTAATTCCAGGAAATTCAAAAGTAAATACGTTGTATGTCAACTATGTAGAATCTTAATATGTATATTAAGAAGATACGTAAGAATATACTTTTGTGTGGTGCATGCCACCAGCCTTTTATGCTAGGTCCCAAATATGTTGCTATTTCATAAAAATAGGATGTGAATTCATTGTAGAAGAATTATGTTGGAGATGAAATAAATTCTTGCAGATTGGTATACATGTAAATGACTTTACAGATTTATGTTATGAGGATCATTGAGAGGTAAGACGTAAACGGATTTTTATGCAGCTCATAGGTTATCAGAGGATCTGGTACATGATAGCCCAGCTGTAAACAAACCAGCCTGAGAACTGCACAAAAATCCATTTACGTTCTGCCTGTCACTGATCCTCCTTACATAAAACTGGAAAGTCATTAACATATATATGAATCTGCAAGAACTTCATTTTATCTGCAACATAATTCTTCTACAGTGAATTCACATCCTATTTTTATGAAATAGCAACATATTTGGGACCTAGCATAAAAGCCAGTGGTGTGAACCACGCAAAGGTATTACGATTCTACGTGGTTGACATGCAACATATGTACTTTCAAATTTCTTCAAATTGGTATCAGTAACTATTTTTAAAATTGTTTATAACGAAAATAGGTATTTCTAACATGTCTTGAGGGCTTTTGTATTTTTTACTGTTTTTTTTTTTTTTGCCTTGCATTCTGATAAATGTTTTGAATGTATTTTGATATAAAAGGGGAGTTCTCCTGTTTCACAAATTGTATTTTCTATATGTATTCACTTCATTGTATTATTATGGCCTCATGATGTCACAGGCTTGGGGCTGAAACTAGTCATGGTTAAATAAAACATATTCATGAAAGCATGTTGGTTGTGATTGGAAGTTTCTTAGATCTTGGTGATTGATATGACAATGAGGATGTTCTATATAAAGTTTAAGACTGAATAAACAATACAAGAAAAACACTATGATACCAGGTAAAATGTACATAATAATATATTTCAGTTTATATTAAAAGTCTTAGATGAGAAAGCACAAAACAAAGTAAAGAATTTTTAATATAATATTTTGAACTGTGATAAATATTTGTATTGTGTCACATAAGTTTGGTTCTTCAGAAAATGTGATATCCACAATTGAATATAAATTTGTATTTAAAAAATTGATATGAGGCTTTATTATAAAAAAAAAATCACACAGAAGTCACCCTGAACCTCAAGCACACACCCAGAATGTTTCATTGGGAGGGCTGATGCTGAAGCGATTTTTGTGTAAGAACTATCTTTTAAAAATTATATCACAAATGTAAGTGTAATATAACATGGTTTGCAAATGCATTCATTTACATATAAATATATGTTCCATGAATAACTCGTTAAATTTAAATTACAAGGTTTAATGTTTCTTGGTTTCTTCATCTGGGACTTAACATATAAAATGTATGTTCCATTACAAACTTGTTTATTTAAATTACAAGGTCTAATCTTATCGGTCTCTCAAGTTCATCTGGGACTGTATAAGTTTTTGGACTTTATTTTTCAAAACTCCAACGTAATAGTCATCGGCCAATGTCAGTGGCTGATTTCAGCTGAAGTGTCAATCATGTACAATGTTTCATATCATTATGTCTACAGAACCTGCATTTCTTCAATTTCTATCTGGGAGGGGAGGGGCTGAAACCTGGGGTTGGGTGCACGCCTGCTGAGCTGGTATACAAAACTGGATCAGTGTAGCTGATAGAAAGAACAGCACTGGAAAAGACATCATGCCCAAAGGATTTGGGTCAGGCTACATTTCAAATGCATGAACTAACGGATAGCAGCCCGAATACAAAATACAAACAATACAGGGAACCAATACTTACATGAAATAATAGTTTTCCAAAGCCCTCTTCATTTTCAACTAAATGAAAGAATCTGATGAAGAAAAATTTTAAGACATGATGGGTTTTCAATTATGTGGCCTACAGCTTCAGTAAGGCATGTCATGGTATTCTGACGTCTTTCAGAAATATACAGTTTCAGTTTATGTCCCTCTGTCAGCATTAAAGTTTAAATTTACTTTTCAGTAGTGGTGAAAACATTTAAACAGAATTCAGAGCAATGTATATATGACTGTGTCATGGTGTCTTGAACTTCAAGGTATTGCTGTTAAGCTACAACTTTGAAGAGCACTGCGTTATACGTATTGCATTCAGTGGTAGTGACACCTTAAAAATGGATGTTCATGAGTTAGAATATTGTGGTGCTGAAATATGCAAAGTGAAATCTCCTTCCTACATGTAAATAACACAAGACCATGTATCAAACAAAAGCTGATTCACATAACGACCATAAAGAAAAATAACGACATAATTAACCATATTTTATGTTAATTGTTGTAAACCAGACAAAAATTCTATTTGAAAGTATTTGCACATTACGTACCTTGTAACGGATAAGTAAAGGATTTACATCCGGATTAAAAGAAGTAGAACCAAAAGTGTGAGAATAAAAACAAATCAGAAATGGAGGACACGCAAAATAAATTACAGAACTGCACAACTGCAGGCATGTAAACTGTTAAAGACAGAGACACCCAAAACAAATAGTATATTTCAAATGGCTGTTGGTTGGCGAGTTCATTTATAATTAGGTATATGATGATGATGATCATCATCATGATGCTGACGACAACAGTGAGACGATAACAATGACTGTGGCAGGGTGAATACTATGTAATATGGAAACAAATATTTACTATGACAGAAAGCTGATGCTGAAAGTCAAAATCTTAAAATTAAGCTTCATTTAAAGCTTCCACTGTCGTGTAAATAAGATCTTTGCTCTTCTGTGATGTTGTGCAGCATTGATTGGTATTTAGTTACAAAAGTAGCTAATTATCAATCAACACTGCTTAATATCCCAGAAGAGCAAAGATCTTGAAATAAGTTTTGTTCCAAATTGCCAAATTAAAAGTTTTTTTTTCCCCTCCTAAAAGAATTTGAAAGCAGTCTTCAGTGTCATTCATTATTAACTGCAGAATGTACAAATGGTATGACAATAACAAATATGACAATACCTTGTAACTTACACAAGCATAACTTCAGTACACACTGTTCCTGTACGTGTGTGAACCTGCAAACAGTGGAATTTTGTGACTTGTGAGCACCAATTTTGAGTGACATTCTGACAGTGAGTTCTCTTTTACTAAAATTAAACCATATAACTTTTCCTCTAGATCAACAGTTCTCAGACTTTTCTGCTTGACACCCCCTGAAACAGCCAATAAAGTCTCAACCCAATGGAAATAAAAACTTGGAAAATGCACCAACTCATTTCTATATCAGTTCTACAGCTCTCTCTATAGGACTTACTGACAAATCATCTTTTTGGACTTTGTCCACGATCTAATTTTTTAGACAATGGACAACAGAGTCCCAAAAAAAGGAGATCATCTCATTTCCAGTAATGTTGCAATGACAAGGTGTAAAAGTAACTTCTGTATCCAACATATGTACAAGTTTTGTACTCAGTTGTATTAATATAAAAATATGAAAATAATAGGTTTCAATGTGCATGCTGAAAATGAGGGCTTATACTACCACTGACAAGTTGCTTTGATAGTGCCTAGGGTGCTCTGGTACCATAGTTTGAGAAATGGTGCTCTAGATGCGTAGATGGTACAGAGTTAGCTATAAAAAGTAACTTCAGCGGTTGTCTTATCAACAACTTTCTGTTATACAGAAATTGTTAAAAAATAATGCCTGCTTACTCTAAGATTCTTGTGAAAGACAAAGAAGTTTAAGTACACTGAACATCATTATAAAATACATCGAAAATCTGGGTATATGATTTCCACAACATCATACGATTTTTCCAGCCCCCCCCCCCATATAAAAAAGTACCATAAATTTATTGTCAATCACACAAGAAACAACTATAATATGCTTACCAAGGAGAACTCCAGTATAAAGGTTAATAATATGCTAGTCTCTTGGGTAATTTTCATTTTAATTCTGGGGTATTCAGTTACTTAAACCCTACCATATTTTTTGTCAACATCAAACTGACTTTGAAATCCACCAGCACTAAAAGTAAATTATATAGTTATGTATATTCATTGATATTTGTGCCCTTTGAAAATTATCCATATTGGTGTCTGGTGGTTTGAAGAAATATATCTGGCATTTAATATTGTAAAAGAAATTTACATATCACTGTAACAGGTGAATGTGCAAGAAATTAGAAATATAACAATATTACAAGAAGTTCATATGTCTTTCTGGGAAGCTGTAATGAAAATATGTTTGGTTGTTATATACAACAATCCGATTTATTATAACAAATAAAACGCAAATTTCCAAAATATTTCACACTGTGTTCCCATGTCAGAAATAGGAATATTTCATGTTCTTGTCATTAAATTCCTTTAAAGAGCACAATACATAGCTTGGTTTCTTATGACTACCATGGCAAAGAAAGGAAGTTCTTGAAAATATGCTATATTATGGGTGTGATGGGGCAATATATATGGTGTTTTAATATATGAGTCATCATTGTCTTTGTAGATTCATATAAATAGTGAATGTTTATTACAGTGTAACATCTGAGGTGCTTGCACATTGCTGATGAATTGAATTGAATTTATTTTTGCATTGAGTAAAATCAAAAGGTTGTAAAACCATTGGATATAGAACATGTCAACAATGAATATTCATATAAAATGCACAAGAGACGTATCAATAATACTAGTATCAAATATAGGTATACAGGAAATAATAAACAATTACAGACGAGCTGAAATGATAAAGACAGCTATGGAGAAAGACAGATGAATATATTTAAGTGTCAAATTGACACATATCACTATATATATGTGTATACAATTTACAATTTAATAAAGTTTGCTAATATTTAATAGACATTAATAAACGTTCAGTAACACACTGAATAAATATAACCTAGAATGAGTACCAAAAATCATAATAAATAGAATAAACAGCATTCATAGAGGTTTTAAAAACAGAATTTACAAAATCTAGGAACCCCAATACCTACTTATTAATACTGTTATAATATTCATCTAATGTATAATAGGAGTTCGTGTATAAGAATTTTTTAAAGTACTTTTAAATGTCCTTGAATTATCAGAAATTTTTTAATTTTCAAAGGAAGACTATTAAATATCTTAATACTGAAATAGTAAACTCCCTTTTGATAAACATCTAAATTTGCCAAACATAAATGAAGGATAGAACTACATGTAGTACTTATATTATGAATTTATCAAGTATAGGTAGGGAAATTATATATTGTGACATAATTGGCAAAATTATTAGTTTTTTGAATACAATTCTACAGGATTCTTTATTTGCACAACCCATAATAATTCAGATTACTTTCATTTGCATCCAAAATTTTATACTGTGACAAGAATTCCCCTAAAATATTATCCCATAACTCTTGACTGTATGAAAAAGGGAATGATAAATCAATAGTAAGGTCTTATGTGACATAAGTGGCTTAATGGATCTAATTACATAGCAAGCAGTGCTTAATTTAGTTGTTAGATGACCTATATGCATTCTCCATGATAACGTGCTATCAACAGTTAACCCAAGAAATGTGGTAGACAGTGCAGTGGGGATTAATTTATTACGAAAAGCAATCTTTATGTCAATAGATGGACTATTGCTAGTCTTAAAGTGAGTATAATGCGTTTTTTCAAAATGTAATGAGAAATAATTGTTATTAAACCAAGTGGTTATAGTTTCAAAGACTGTATTTGTATTTGAATTAAATTAAGTTGTATTTGAGTGAGTAAAAAGTATACTTGTAAAATTGGTAAACAAAATAAGTGTAGATTTGTTATTTATAAACTGAAGTCAATCATTAATGTATTAAGGAAATAGCAGGGGACCCAGGAAGGAGACCTGTGGAACCCAGGAGTTTAGTCAATGTCCAGTTGGAGAGGGTGCTATAATGGTGTGTCTTATTATGTATTAAAACTCTTTGATACCTTCTGGGATATGATGCCATATCAACTGTTAAACAGCTTTTATTATCAGTAGCTCTTCACCAGTCAACACAGAATCAGACCCCAGAAGGAGTGAATCTGATTTTATTACATTCACTAAACTATATATAACACAATATAAAAACTGCAATGATTCTAAATGATGAAAATATTGACAATGTGGCAGGCTGATCTCCTATTTACTTTGCACATTATCGTGAAACATACTGCTAAGTTTATATGAACAATATCTGACATGGAAATTAATTCTCAACATAAGAGATTTCTTTCTTCTTCATTTTCATACATAAAGTACCATGTTGATGGATAGCATTTGCTGATAAGATGTGGTAACCAAGACTGCATGCCAGCAGTTGCATACTCAGAGAACATTACTGCCTAACAGCAAAGGGCCAAATGTTTTTCATGCTAAAAGGGAGAAATTACTGAGCAAAGAAAATACAGAAATAAATAAAATAATTAAATTACTCTTAAAAATAATCCACGCAGAAGGACTAATGAAGTGACAACATTAAAACTTTGAAATTGCGAAGGAAAAAAATTTCCCAAGAACGGTATAGTTAGAAGAATAAGTCCTATACATTCTTCTCTCTAGATAATACATGAAACAACATGATGTCATAGCCCAGAGAGCTAGAATGTAAATTATGGCCACAAAATCTTATATTCATTAATCTGTACAATTAATCTGGTGAAGCATAAAATCCTAATAATTGACATGAATTCGCAATAAAGTTTTAATTTCTTAAGAAAAATGTATATTACCAAAATGTTGAAGGCAAAGGTATATTATTAAGTCCGACACTTGAATCATAAAAGTATAACAAACACTACTACTGAAGAAAACATGGCTAAGATTCAACTGTCCTATGCATTAGTAAGGCTGTAGTACTTTCAGCATATGAACCACATTTGGAAAAATGGTAAAGATGTTGAAATGTATTAATTCATTGAAGTTCGCAAGATTTCAGGCTTCTGCCAAACGGTGTACATGAGATCTTCGCTGTCCTGGTAAGATACACAGTGTAGACTGGTAGTTACTGACATTTCAGGGAAACCTATTGGTCCCATATTCAAGGGTCCATGATTCCACTGGAGATGGGACAAATGGTTGTCCCAAAACGTCAGTAACTAACACCCAATCTATGCTGTGTAACATCCCAGAAGAGCAAAGATCTCATCTAATCTATTTAACTTACCAGGTCAAGTTGAACAACCAGTGCTACCATTTAAGGTATAGCTGCTTTATTAAAAAAGTAAGAATTAGCATAAAAATGGAACACCCCCTATGCTTTGATGTTGAAGACATTAAAACTGACAATTTAAAACATAGTTATTGTGACTGAATACAATATACTGTTATGACCTCAGTTGTAATGTGTACATGTAACTCTGAATACTACCTTAAGCAAATTACAGAACAAAATTAAAAATTGTTTAAATTTGAATCAAAGCAAAATGATGGAGTGGACGTTACTGTTTAGTGTTCTTTATGGGGTTACAACACTGTTATGTTTGGCCAGTGTACCAGTTTTATAAATAAATTAGCAGCCTTTGCGTTCAGGTCAATATGCCTGACAGCACAGACTACAGTGTGTTTAATTCCAGTGTGAAGTCTTAGTGGTGCTGGGAGAATACAGCATTATAACCCTTTAAACTTAAAACTTCATAGTTCAGGCTATTTTCAAGCCATGCACTCATCACCACTATGTGTACCAGATATATCACAACCATTACAAGGACACAGACATACGTATGACACCAGAAGACGTCCTCTAAAGTACTGACATCAACATACACATAATTGGAAAAGTCATTATCAGGTGATGATGATAAAAATGTCTGAACAACATCAATAAACTAACATGAACATAACTCCTGTGAACTTCTTTCAAAGGCATATTATTATTCACACTATGCCTGAAGCTTGTACAAGGAGTAGAAACCAGAACAAACCTATAACCACCATAAACAGTGTAATATCCCAGAAGAGCGCAGATCTCGTCTACTTTATGGCAGAAGTGTGAAATCACGCAGAATAACAGCGTCAAAATGTGTGTGTAAATAAATAAATAAATATATGTATATGGTAGGACTTCATTCTTCAGGTACTGACAGTTATTCTGTAATATTATTACAGGTCATGATTAAACTTGACACTGGCGACTAACAAATGCACTTAAGGTACAATATATTTAAATTATAGACAAAAGTGTAAAAATGTATAGTAAGTACACACAAAAGTAAATACATGCAAAACACATTTAAGGAAATCTGTTAGATTAGGATAACATATTCTACCACAAACACCAACTTCCAAATCATAGACTTTCAGTAAATGATGTGATTTTTGTACATACAAACAAAATAAATAGAATTTCTACAAATTTCATCTCATTAGTGATTGCTACATGGGAAAATATTTACCCACATGCAACATGTAAATGTCATATGTAATACATTAAATTTATATCTACTGATGGTTCTGTTACACACATAATTATTAAACAAAACACCTTCATCAAATAATCACAATTACCATAATTTCATCTGTGACATGCTAAGTAAATTTCTTGTTACACGATGTAATTTTATCTTGTGTTTTTCTTTTTTCGCATCCGTACCGTGCATCTTGATATTTTCAAAGTTTTATTTATTCACCAACTGATGCACTAGTGAGTTGTCTTAAAAAAAGTATTAAAATTTACATTAAAACAGCCCCAACATGTTTCGATGTTACAGTTACACCATCATCAGGGAGCACATTAATATGTGCTTACTAAAGTTAACAACCATACCTTTAATAAGCACGAATTAATGCGCTCTGTGATGATGGTGTAACTGTAACACCGAAACATGTCGGAGCTGTTTTAATGTAAATTTTAATATTGTTTTTTTTTTTAAGACAACTCACTAGTGCATCAGTTGGTGAATAAATAAAAGTTTGATTTTATCTTGTATTAATGACGATTCAGATGAAAGATAAAAGTTGCAAAAACAATGATGCAGATTTCAATTGACTTTTCAAAGAATGTAGCATTCCAATTTCTAGACTTATAACAGGATGAACAAAATTGTTAGTGACGGTAATACATGAAATTCTTTGCACTGAAGCTGGTAACTATATAGGGACTTCCTACTATTCTATCAGTAATAAAATGAAAACATGTTCCAGGGCTCAGTTAATCGCCATTCCACAATGATATATGGGATTAGAGCTTGAAATAACAAGAACTAATTATGGCAAAAGAATTTCAGTTCATAATATAATATAGTGAAGAACCATGCTAAAGCACGGCCTAAACATGTGTATTTCATTATCAAGACTAACAACAATCAAATGAGCAAATAAGTGAGTCACCCTGAACAAAAAATTTATACTCAATCGCGTCATCTAACAAATAATTATGAAACAATCTCCTTTTTCTTGACTCTATCCATCATTGGCTTTTAATTACAACACAGTGTTTTGCGTGCCAAGCTCTGCTTCTATCTTTGGGTACCATAAAGTAATGAACATAGGTGGCAGACCCCTAAGAATAAGCTACTCTCAGTCACTCTGCTTCGGACTGTAATTAAAATGGATGCAACCTCCATAAAGTTCACACAGAATTGGTTGACTTAATGCAATTTAACATTGCATAAGGGCAATATATGAAACAGTGACATTTTCGAGAGCATAAAATTGTTTTGTGTTGCAAACACCGTGCACCAGCCACATAAATTGGAGTTTTGGGGCAGAATTTCACTTATTATCCAGTTTATATCATCTGCATATTAAGAAATAACAGCAATAATAAGCAGTAATACACAGCAGCTGTGCAGTTCCACAGTCATCAAAATCACAATAGGATCATTGATGGTGCAGCATCATGTTATTCATCATTTATGTGACTAGTCTCAGAGTGTGAGAACTTACAGCACTGCATTTCAGATTGTTATCATTGCAATTTTGCATAAAACTTTTAATAACCAACTGTCTGTCATTGTGATTCATTATGCTGCTGTTATGCTAAACATGATCTATTCTCTGTGTACACTTGAGACACATGACACTTTCAAAGTCAGCTCTGCTCCTGTCTTCAGGTGATAAGTTGTCATGATAATGACAGCCCTGTTACTGTTTTCCTACTATAATATTAGTGGTATGATAGATACTGATCCTACGACAGTCTGGCAGTAGGCTAGTATGTTAACAAAGACCAGTGGGCCACCCTAGTGGTTAGCATACTAACCTGGCATCCACAGGGTCCTGATTTTGACTCAGACCATCACCATTAATATTACAGTGAAAGGTAAAATTGTACCCACACACACTATGTAGGCATAGTGGGAGTTGAAATATAGCTCCACCCATTGCCAACGTCCACATTTGATGGAGGGGAGTGGTTAGATTCTGACCCTGGCTGCTTTACTCCCAGGGAAGAGCCCCTGGTACCCAATGAATAGGATGCTGGGTGGGTCCCAGAGCTGATCCAGGTGATTTGAAGAAGAGACAAATTTCTTATCACTGCCAGCAAGGAGACAATTATATTAAAAAGAAGAAAATAATTAACAAAAAAAAAAAAAATCTGTCAGTATAAGGGCAAGCAGTCACTTGAAGACTGGAGTATAGCCAACTAGCATAAATGTCAAATGTATCTCAGAAATCTTATGTTTATTGGACCGTGCATCATTGTGATAGTTGAAGAATAAAAGACCAACTTGATGTCACTTTTATTTCACTTCTTATGTGCTCAACATGTTTCGGACATTAATATATCCATCTTCAGATGGATATATTAATGTCCGAAACATGTTGAGCACATAAGAAGTGAAATAAAATAGCAAGTGACTTAAGTTGGTCTTTTATTCTTCAAGTATCTCAGAAAGTAGGTGATGTCCACCATAGTATTAGTGTACTGGGTCAAAACCTTTGCATGACAACAAAATGAAAAGAAAAAATGATAGGAACAAGACAGAGATTCCATTAACATTCAAGAGAGTACTGGAATAAGAATTTCCTGCAAATACATTATCAGTAACAATAACAAGTGTTTTCTGTAAAACTAAAAGATGTCAATACACATTCTTTATTCTACACAAAACTGCAGTTTTCAGTGTCAATTAAAAACCAAAATTTCCTCTTCCCAAAGAGCAGTTTTTACTTCTACCTTCCTGGATTAAAATAAGTTAAAAGACACCACTCACTTCAGGAAGGGCAGTTTCAAGACCTCGGCATGTGAATATAAGCTTTTGACCACCATGCTCTACATGTTTTAAGAAACTTATAGGCAAATCATACAGTGATGTCTGTGCCATAGTTAAGTAAGTAAGAGTGTAAAATGAATGATCACTGTAGAGATATTAACTTCACAAACACAGTTTAGAATATTTTACAAATATCTACCTCTTTATCTACATTTGAAACTTCCCTTTGCATTTCAGCATGTTTCTTGTAAAGTTGAAGTAAAAAGTTATGATATAAAATTTCTGTGTGTGAGCAAGTAACACAAAATTCCATTTTGTACATGAAAAATATAGTACCTTATTGCCCAGAAAGTCTTGAAGCAGCTGAATAGCTGATATTTTAGCAACTGGACAGATTCAAGGGTAATATAATTACTTTAAGTCAAAACATGTCATTGAGTAAGTGAGTGGGTGAGTGCATGAGTAAGCTCATAAAACTAAAGTTGTACCATAAATGCATTAAAGAATGGAAGAAATATGACTGGAACTAATGTGCACAGAGCCCCCACTATTATGTGAAACAAGAAGAAATGGCTACTATTTGAAGAGGTTATAGTTCATTTTCATTATTGACATGTTGCTAGGGCACTGGAACAGAAATGGATAATCTGTTATCACACATTTTTACAAAACATTATTAATATTACCACATGCAATCAGTAGTATAACTTGTAACACACAGTTTAACAATAACTAATATACTCAGGTACATCATTTTTGCCATAAAATGTTGATAACATGTCATGATGCAAATGGACATAAAATCCATGGCTAATATACCATACTGTCAAACTTAAAGCATAACTGTACTTATCAGTAGAGAATTGATGCTCATCTCCTTGGGTCCGCTGCTATTTCCTTTACATGAATGATTTACCTCAGTTTATAAATAACAAATCTACACTTTGTTTACCCAATAATACAAGTATATTCTTTACTCATTCAAACAAAACCGAATTTAATTCAAATAATCGTACAGTCTTTGAAACTATAACCACTTGGTTTAATAACAATTATTTCTCATTACATTTTGAAAAAACTCATTTTACTCACTTTAAGACTAGCAATAGTCCATCTATTGACATAAAGATTGCTTTTCATAATAAATTAATCCCCACTGCACTGTCTACCACATTTCTTGGGTTAACTGATAGTACGTTATCATGGAGAATGCATATAGGTCATCTAACAACTAAATTAAGCACTGCTTGCTATGTAATTAGATCAATTAAGCCACTTATGTCTCATAAGACCTTACTATTGATTTATCATTCTTTTTTTCATACAATCAAGAGTTACCGGATACTATTTTAGGGGAATTCTTGTCACAGTATGCAAATTTTTTATGCAAAAGAGAGTTATTGGAATTATTATAGTGTTGTGGGAATAGACTCCTGTAATTCAAAATACTAATAACTTTGCCACTTATGTCACAATGCATACTTTCCCCGTTTGTATATGTTGTCAACAACAGGGATTGATTTTTGTTAAATTCATAATACAAATACTTAACATAGTTCGAATCTGCATTTTTGTTCGGCAGATTTAGATGTGTACCAAACGGGAGAGTACTATTCAAGCAGTAAGATTTTTAATAGTCTTCCTTCGAACATTAAAAAATTTTCTGATAATTCAAAGTAATTTAGAAGTACTTTACAAAATTCTTATACACGAACTCCTATTATACATTAGATGAATATTACGACAGTATTAATAAGTAGGTATTGGGGTTCCTAGGTTTTGTAAATTCTGTTTTTAAGACTTCTATAAATGCTCTGTTTATTTATTAAGTTTATTCAGTACTCATTCAAGGTTATATTTATTCAGCGTTTTATTAAACGTTTATTTAAGTCTATTAAGTATTAGCAAGCTTTATTAAATTTTAAATTGTGGGTATATATATATATTATTTTTATTTTTTTAATTAAGTATGCTCCATCACCCAGAAGTGATACTACATACTATAGTGTGACTATTTATCTATTCTTGGTTATAGGTAGGGGATGTAGGGTCTGTCTCTGCTCTAGGCGTCGGCCACTGCATTCCCTTTACAATGTATAACCATTGCATGATATCTCTTAGCACTTTGCAGTTACACTATAGTTTTGTCAAATTCTATTGAATTTGTAAATTTCATAAATTATTTCAAATGTTTGGTTATTACATCATGCTTGCTTATTGGCCAGATTCCATGTTTTAGTGTATCCTTATATATATATATATATATATATATATATGTATATTTGTCATATTGTGATATGTGTCAATTTGACACTTAGATATATTCATTTGTATCTGTCTTTCTCCATAGGTGTCTTTATCATTAAACTTATCTGTAATCTTCTCTTATTTCCTGTATATTTAAATTCTCCGCTAATATCTTTTACTGTCTTTGCATACTTCAATTTTATACTAATATTATTGATATGTTTCTTGTGTAGTTTATTAGAATATTCTTTGTTGACATGTCCTATATCCAGTGGTTTTTTACCTTCTGGATTTACTGATAGCAAAAATAACTTCAGTTCCATTCAATTCAGTTCAATTCTACACAAACTAAAAAAAAAAAAACTACTCTAATACACTACAAAGCTGAAAAGAGTTTCTTATAGCAAATGCAACTGAACTGTCATATCTGAATACTGTACTACACAGTGGCGCAAAAAGAACGCATTTTTTTTCAAATAATTGTAACTTTTTTTATTTTCAATATAAAAAAATTATGTTAACACCAAAACAACCTGTAATAAATGCAGTTTTGATTACTTACA
>Ga0123355_10009731_pt1 | contig 14655 bp, 8 predicted proteins | sample TergutEmb28metaG_3_FD_89872 | JGI IMG/M metagenome (GOLD analysis project Ga0123355, IMG submission 89872) | Embiratermes neotenicus P1 segment gut microbial communities from Petit-Saut dam, French Guiana - Emb289 P1 | ecosystem: Host-associated > Arthropoda: Insects > Digestive system > Gut ...
CTGGACAGTATCCTACATGATAATATGACCCATTTCAAAGTTCATGATGTCCTTAAGACGAGGTTGCACAAATCCCGATAGCCAGGTTACCATGATGACTAAATTTTATACAGTGGCACCTAGTATTTGTGTATCCTCAGTATTGAATTTGCTTTATATCACCCTTCTGGTGCCTAGTGGCTCCTAAATTGTTTGGAAGATTTATGCATCACGCATTAGAAGGTGCAACCTAGACTGCAATGTTCAAACTAGCCTATACCACAGAATTTGCCCAGAATAAGGAAGATGTGAATGTTCTTACTGTTATTGTATATGTAAGACAAAATAATCGCAGTCCTTTGTTTAGTACTGTGTAATCTGCTACAGTGTACAAGCTTGTAACAGCCATGCCTCGTGTGTTGCAGCCTCAACAGAATGCATATCATGGAGGACGAGGGTAGCAAACCATCTGCAACCTTGGAGAGCCTACCAAAGGCCAGTAGATCACCCACACCATGCCAAAATGCAGTTCAAACAGTGGACAGTGAGAAGAGGGGTGTATGTGGCGAAGAGAATGCAGCTGCAGCCACGAACATGGATGAGGGCCAACAGAAGAGCCCCAGCAGTGAGCTTCTGGAGACCTCAAAGACCGTGACAGTGGAAGAGGAAGAAACTCACACAGAAAAAGAGGGTACAGTCAAGTTTTCATGTCTTGTTGGAACAGTGGCCATAATGTAACATGTTTCGTGATAGGTGTGTAGCCTGATGTGATTTTTATGGACATTCTTGCAAGACCCACAGCCTACTAACTAACATATATGTCCTTCCAGAAGGCATCTTTACCAAACTGGGAACTGGGAACTGTGTCATTAACAGCATTTAGGGGCTGAATGAATGTAGGTGCATTCTAATACACATTCCAACTTACAAAAAATATTCTCCCTAGTGCTATGATCACATATATCAAATTTATTGCAGAAGGAAACTGGAAACTTTAAATCCAGGCACTGTTACTCCTTGCATTAAATATGCGCACTTTTATTTTGCTGGTGTCACTGTAGTCCATCACCAAATACCTTCAAACTTGCCTCAGTTGTTAAATGTTAAAATAGACCTACTCATGGGTCAAATACGGAGTTCATCTAACGCAACACTCTCGAGCCTTCATTAAGCTTCCAACAGTTATTCAGTTGGTCAAGAAGTGCACTCCTTTCAAGCACCTCAAGTATGTATTCTTCTATTTACAAACGCCTACATTCCAACACAATCCTCAGCCAGTTAAGTCCAGTCCACATTTTGTAAGATACATTTTTAATATCATCCTTCCTTCTATTCTTACATGATCCAAGTGTCAACTTCCCTGGAGATTTTTCAGCCAAAAGGTAATCTACTAAAAATACTGCTTTTAGAGGGAAATACCTATTTAATTTTTTTTGTGGGGGGGGGAGCAGTACATTTGTACACTGCTATGAGTGAGGTTTCAGACAGGAGAGGTTACACACATGTTATTTGCTTGGCAACATTGATACCAAATGTTGCAATGAAAGAAAACTTTAAATAGAAGGATGTGAAATAGGAATCAGTTAGTGTGATTTTGTTGTGTCACAACTATATGATATGCACAGAATGAGAAACAGTTACAAATACTGAATTTCCTGGATGTGGAGGGAAATACGTGAGGCTAGTTTCAAAGTACGTGCACTAAGATGGAGAAGTGTAAAGTGAGGTTAGGTGATTGGTACCAGGCACTTCCTGACGAATGGGTAATTCCAATAATCAACTACACTTATGTAATAACGTGCTAGTCGCTTCTTGATGTCAGTGATTGTTTACTGGAAACAGACTGTCACTCACAACTGGGTAGTAGTACTGCTTCATGTTCACCAGTTACCACATTCAGATCACAGCCAGGGTACTGGCTACTGTGTACTGAAGATTTTGGTAGTTTTCCTCAGTCCCTTCAGGAAAATGTGGGACTACTAAATCCAATCAAGTCATGACTGCTACTCCCATAGAATTTCCAGTTCATTATTCATGAATTGTCCTACTATTTGTTGTTAAATAGGCAGAGTCACAGACAGCATATTTAATTAAACCACAATGAAATTAACAAATAATGACCAATTCATATGTGCAGTCATATGCAGTTATAAGTTTCAGTATTATTAGTTATATTACTATGAAGTTCTTTATAAAAAAGTCAATACATTTCTTGTGTTGAGTCACCCATTTTTGTGACTGATTTAGTGTGCATCTGTTTTCCCTCAGTTATCTTTACTTTTTCATCCACGATGAGGATCAACAGCAATGAGCCAGAAAGTAATGGTACCATGTGTTTTAACTGCAGGTTCAGATGCAGAGAACAAATCCTCTGCTGCTGAAACAAAACAAGAGCACAGTACTGAGCTGGGAGAGAAAGAGAATGAAGCGTCTCGTGATAGTGTACCTGAAGCAGAAAAGATGTCTGCAGAAAGTGAGTTTCCTGGCACCAAGAAAACCACAGAATGCAATAACAAACCACAGCAGGATGATGTGTGTAGTCTACCACCATCTCCAGAAGATGATGATGAAAACAGTGCTGCCAGCAGCCCAGAGAGTCAAGGATTGTCATCAAAGAGGAGTCAAGAAAACAGAAGAAAGCAAGTAAGTAGTGACAGTGACAGTGACACTCCAGCCATAGTAAAGAAGCTAAAGTTGGCTGGTACGTACTACGAGGAACGTGAACACGTGGTGAATGAGTATGTGGATAGTGCTTCAAGGACTGGCCTTGAGGAAATTCAGAAGTGCACTGAAAAACTTAAGCAGGAGATAAACACATTAAATGCTCTTGCTCGTGCCAAGGAGCATGAGTGGAACAATATAATTCGTCTCAAGAAAATGAAAGAGGAAATGTTCCTGCGTCTACAGCGAAAAAGACAAGTGATTCTCCTCGCAATGGGTAGTATCAGCAAGCCCAGTAGCACCCTGGACTGGGACCTCTCATGTGACATGAGGTTCGGTGAATGTGCTGTTGGTACTGATGAGATACCATCTAGTAGGGACCATACGAACTTGAAAGAAACTGCAAGTAGAATTAATTCCAAAGAGCAGAGTGCAGTGTCGCAGTTTGGCTTGCAACCTCAAGTCACGGGTGGTGTGTCCGTTTTAAAAAGCAACCAAAACCAGTTACCAGTTATGATGGTGCCAATTGTATCTTCTGGTCCAGGAGGTCTCACTGCATCTGTTTCAACATCTTCAGTTCCCTCCCACTCTGTTGTTCCAAGTGCTTCTTCAATTAAAGTTCCTGACTTGGGCAACAGAGACAAATCAGTTGGAAGGATACACCGCCCAATATTGCCAAAACCTACCACTACTGTTGTGATGCCCATAGGAAACAATGGCACCAACAACAGTAACAGTAATGGACAGAATCCTGTTATAGGCGAAGGACGGCAAGGGCCTATCTTGGATGTCAAGTCCATCATAGCAGATTATCGTTCTAGACATCCAGAAACTGTTCCTCGCCGTGGCCGCAGGCTCAAGAGTTCTCTGTCTCCTACACCAAACTCGCAGCACCTGGCAGACAATCTAGTATCTTCTACCAGAGTTAGTGGTGGAGGAGGTATTCTTAGCATGGCTTCCCTGGCTCTTGGGTCTGGCTCCCAGATGCGCACAGGCCTAGTGGGTTCTACGTCTGAAATGGGAGACATTGGTTTCCTCCTAAATACTGTGGGAGAGGTAGCCAATAGACAAGATACATCTCGTCCATCCAGTGCTGACTCCTCTCGAAGTGGAGCCCCTTCGCATGCTGTTCCCGAGTCTGGAGGCAATGCAAATGTTGGAGGTTCAAGTGGGGGAATCAGTTTTAAGGACGTGTTAGTGCAATTTGCAAAGTTAAGTCAGACAGAACAGCGTCATGAACCACTGCCAGTCACCACAACTGCTAGCAAACCCCCTCCATACCCTGAGGTGACACTGCATCCTGTGTTGGCACCACACTCCCCACCACACCAGTCCCCTTCATCATCACTGCTACATGGAATTCTTACAAAGTCTAACAATGCAGCTCAGCACAGGGGAGATACCAGCATCAGTGCACGGCCAACAACCTTCTCGCCAACATTAGCAAGGTTGCTTACTGCCCCAGAGAGGTTGCCCAGTGTTGTCAGCACTAATGCCACAACCTACCATGGTGCAGCAGCACATGTTTCCATAAGTGACTTGCTATCAACCTCAAAGGTAAGTAAGTTGTCTTATGTGAATAACATAGCTATCTGCCATAAAAAGACAAAAATGCAATTCAAAACACCATCTGTGAGCACTATCCATGATCACATCAGCCAGTTCCTATCATCATAAACAGATTTAGATCCAGTCTGTTGTTATGCCTACAAAGTTGTTGAAGAAAATCTCGGAGGTTAAACGCTATAATGCACTGCACATAGCTTTAAATAACCAAATAGCCTGTGATTGCTACAAATGAAGAAACCTGATGCGAATACAGCTGACTTCATGGTACAGGGTCTTGATTTAGCACTTGCACACCTGATCAAGAAATGTCCTTTGTCAGAACCCAGTACAAAAAGGCCTACCACTAGACCCTATCCTGAGATGTTCAGTCCAGTTCATACCTTCATAGCCCATGTCTCTGATATCTACTGTATCATTCTTGATTCAAAGGACTCTTCTATGTGTAGGGAATTATATATAGACAGCAGCTCCTAACTGCATGTAACAGTCTTTTATTTATTTATTGGTGCTGTAAGTAACTGCGGTCGGGGCGTGTGTTGGCACAGTTTACTGAGGCACTGCAGCTTTGGTTCCCAATGGTGTCATTGGAATTTTTCATTGACATAATCCTTCAAGCCACGCTGTGGCACTGCGGTTTACCCAGCCTCTAACAGAAATGAGTACCAGGAATGTTTCCTGAGGAGTAAATGCAGCCAGTGCGTAGAGGCTGACAACCTTACTACCTTCATATGCCAGTTGTCTCAAAATATGGGAGCTTCAACCTCTTGGAACTCTCTGGGCCTGCAATAGGCCTGTACAGGGGTTGCTTTACCCTGCTTAAAGTATGAATGCACTTAAGAATTACTTCCACTTAATGCAGATCCAAACAGTGATGACTGTCAGTACAGAACCATGTCATTAACTCATGTAAAAATTAGCCTCACATGTCTCAAAATAGTCCGTACAGAATTTTCTTTAAGTGCTGCCTTTTACTCATTGCACTTGTATTTTTACAAACATTTCACCCATTTCATTTACTGTCATTGGAAAAGAGGACCACAGGACTATGTAAGGCTGTATTAACTGTAATTAATGTACTTGCTTAGAAACAGGCTACACTGTAGCTGTGACGACAAGCATGAATTTACATTCATCTGTACTGAGAGAATATCATAGGACGATTATATACATATATGCTGTGTATCACAGGTTAATGTACTTACTGTCAACATGTGGTAAACCAGAAAAACCGCCGCACTCGTTGCACGTTCATGTTGTATTTCACGATGTTTGAAGTGGGCGTGTGGATCAGCATGTACGGTGCTTAGTGTAATTAAAAGTATATTCACGTAATTTAAAACACACTTCTCGACACTTTCACTGCACTAATCACATGTTAAACTCGCGGTAACACAACCGAACAATCTGGAACACCCCGAACTACCCTCAAAATGGTCGGATCACTGGTATGTCCCGGAATAGAACTCTGAACACTACACACCAAAACCAAAAGTAGTGACGTCTAAGAGGACATTGGTTACGAATACCAAATGTCAGCGCAAAGAAAAGCGTTTTGAATTATGGAAATGAAATAAAGCTACATACAGATAGTTCGAATTAATCGACCGAAATTAGGACCGGATCTCGGCGCACTTCCCTCCAACATACGAGAGGAACCTGTTCAGAAAAAGGAAATTTGGATGGCATCACGGATTATACCTAGTATCAGACACGACTTTGCGAGAGTGAGGAAGAATAGTCTTTGCGACAGTAGGCGGTATATTTAATAAAAGTAGGGATTCTGATAAAGCCTTCCGATTGTCGTGACCATGCTGTAACCGAGTGCTTTCTTTCTGATCTCGGAGGGAAATTAGCAGCCAACCGTTGTAGTGGGAAGCATACGGATATATACAAACGAACACAGGCATATCGTGATATATGCATATTGCTTGTCAAAACCATTTCACGAAATGAACAAATTACACATTCTGTGACACATCGTCCAAGAACAGGGATGGTGTCTGTTTCTCGATTTCCCGTATCTTGGGACTGATGCTGAATTTATGGCACTAATATTAACATATGAACGCCTGTTTTCACGTATGTTCCATGGTGGTAAACAGTTTTCACTTTGTGATTGAACACTGCTACAGTAACGTACATACTCAACCAGCCTTCAGAACAACAGATTAACATGTTGATGTGTGTGCAAAACACGCTGCTGCGTTGACAGTGTGGAGCGCAGCGTTCATTGTACCAACTTAATCGGCGCGAAATTTGAACATACAGGAATACACGTCGCGAAATTAAAAGGCCCGTAGTTTTGCAGATCTTAGGTTCTGCGAAATAGTGTTCATTAGGTAAATTCAAGGTAGTGTTGTGGTTGGATTTAGTTCCGGTAGCGTTCAGTTGATGATTTCCGGGGTTTGGTATGCTACAACAACATTCACGACACTCGGTTTGGGAAAAGTTCCGATAACCGAGTTTAGATTTTAGGTACGATCGCAGAATTGCGAAACGCGACTAGTAGCATCGTCATGTCTGTCTGTCCGTCCGCATGGAACAACGCGGCTCCTACTGAACGGATTTTAATGAAATTTGATACTTGAGTATTTTTCGACAATCTGTTGAGATAATTCAAGTTTCATTAAAGTCTGACAAGAATAATGGGTACTTTACACGAAGACCAGTGTACATTTGTGATCATATCTGGCTCATTTCTTCGTGTACTGTGAAATGTTTCAAACAAAAATTCTAGAGAAAATAAAACCACATTATATGTTCAGTAATCCCACCCAGCCGAAAATCGTAACGTTTATGAGATATTGTGGAAAAATATTGTAGAGCCAGACACGCCATAGATGACAATATGGTGCATGCATTTTGCATGCTGGAAATACACACTCAAATATTAATTGTTGATTATTAATTATTGCTTTTCTACTGCATGAATGGTTCCTTAAATACACCTCTGTGTTGTGTTATATGTACATCATCTGTCTTATTATTTTTTTGTGTATGTTACTACTGTAGTTAGTATTTTAGTCTGTTATTGCCATCCGTATGAGGCCAGTATCAACTTCATAAATTAGGAATATTTCCTGGATAAACCGTGGTACAGTTAGTGGTGTCTTATAGATATATCTCCTTAGGAGCCTGTATTGCTGTCAGTTTGGATTTTGCAGTAGGAAGAAGTGTTAAAATAGATTGATGAAGCAGTGTTCAGAAAATGGCAAAAATACTTATTTATTCTTCTTTCATTCGTAGAAAGTCCTCATCCATTTTCCATTTGTTTGCATAATTTATTCATAAACACATTTTTGTTTTTCACATACTGATGAATGGAACTTGTATTTGTTTGTTTAAGAATTATTGATCATTCATTTTAAGCTGCATTTTTATTCTGATGCCTCCTTGAGCATCAGTCATTAATAGTGTATAAATCTCAATATAGATGAACAGCATCAGGCAGAAGAAGCTGTACACAATGTAAAGTACGTATTTCATTAAGTGCTTCAGTTATTATTTGCAGATATCTCAATCTTGTCCATATTTTCCACAGTATAAAAATGTGTGCTGATGGGTAGTTGGCAGCTTCTCCCAACAGAGGCCCATGCTCACTCCTGAGGTAGTATGTGTGGAATTTATGGTGAACAGTTGGCACTGGGGAATTTATTTTCTCCAAGCGCATCTGTTTCCCTCCGCCCTCATGCCATTAGTGCCCTATGTTCATGTGTCATGAGGGGCCCAGCTTTGCTTGCAATAAGAAGGAACTCATTCTTACCATACTTCTACATCTGATTTTGAGTAAATCATAATTGCTAACTCTGACAGTGGTTAGTACTACCAATATGAAACTGCACCACTGAATGTCAGTACGATCAATTGAATCCGTTTTATACACCCAGAACCCAGAACCCACATCCCCAGGCTCTTGTTAAAGATGAACTGAATTTCAGTCACATTTTAATAAGGGCATGTAGTACTGAAATCCTGTTCATGCATAGTGTACAGATGGACACACAGCAAATCTGTTGTTTCCTTATACATAATTTTAGAAGCAGCGAAAATGAAGTACATTGTAGAAGATTGTCTCAGATATAAATTCCAGTTTTTCTGTTTTCTTACTGTTGATTCTTTTCATAATTTATTTTACCCATGTTGGATCATAGTTTACAGTTTTTTGATTCAAATTTATAAACAGTTGTGCATAGTTAAGCATGTGAAATTTTCTATACTTTGAGATTATATTAATATCATAAAATTGTGTGGCTGTACAGTACCATCACGACTGTGATATGCATTTTTCAGTTTATGTTTACTTGGTATCAGTTGACCTATAGACCTAACATCTGCAGACATAAGAATGTGAATTCCCAAGAAGCTGCTGCAAAGGTCTACAGATGGAAGATTAGAATATAGGTTAAAGTATCTTCATTGGATTAATTTAGTAGATTAATTTGGTACTCTTATTTGGATGGCATTTGTTTTTGGTCCATTATCATTAATGTGTTTCCATGATTGCCTCATTTCTACATATGAGTTCCCATGTATTCTTTCCAGACAAGAAATGAGATCACCATCACACCTGTGGCTGCTCATCCAGTTAAAGCCAAAGAAGAAGTAGTACTTGTGGTAAGGTTTTAACACCTTCTGTCATTTATGAAGAGAAACCTCTTTATTTCTTATTTTGTACAATACTAATGGTATGTTGAACAGTAACACAAGTAGACATCATATATCCTTGTTTTAACCTCCTATGCTAGGACTTTTATAGCATTATTTATGTTAATATAATTAAGATGTTTGATTTTGGAGGTACAGGCATATTGATATTGCATGTGAATTCTTTGTTATTCTTTGTAATATAATATTAAATCAAGGCTTAGTTCAGAACACTTGAAAACACACTCATAACTTTCTTATTTTGATGTCTGGCTTCATAAATAAAATTCCAACCCATCATAAATTTCCACTTCAGGCATGGTAGTACACACAGTTTTCTTTTTATTGCTGGACTGCTGACTGTAGATTGGATGATATAGTTGCAGCACGGAACTCATGATGCTGCCTACTGTTCAATGCTCAGTGCAGCAATAGGAAGTACGCTGTGTAGAATGACCACTGAAGAAAATGCAGGAAGTTCATTGTGTACTATAATGCTAACTCTGCTCAATTCTAATATATTAAAAAAAAATTTTTTTTTGTAATTAGAAATTCAGCAAAAGTGATCTGTTTAATGAGTGCATGATTAATTTTCAATTTTTGCATGAGAATTTGATGTTACCATGAATGTTTCAGGAGGAGGAGCAAGAAGACAGTGCAGACCGCTTGGTTATTGATGAGTCTGGTGATGGCGATGGTAGGAGAAGTCGAGGAGAGAATGAGGATGATCAGGGCCCAGAGATAGCAGCTGAAGATGTGCCAGAATGTCAGGGTTGCCACCAGAGAGCTGCTCAATTTGTGTGTGCTGGATGTGGGAACCAGTGGTATTGCAGTCGTGAATGTCAGGTGGGTATTGGCCCTTGTAAAACTGCTGTTATACAGCAACAGTGTTAATGAAGAACCTGCTGTTAGGCGTCATCCTAAGTCATATTAATCTGCGCCACATTACCGAAATGTGTCCTTATGGTCAGTGTTAATATACAGTAGAACTCCACTTATCTGGATTAATTTGGACAGCGGGCCATCCAGATATGCAGAAAATGTTGATAATTATATATTTATTTTTTAAAATAGGCTACATTGGCAGTTCGGCTGTTACTGTTTACAGTATGTACCTGTCTACACCTTTTGACCACACCAGATTTGAAGTTATAGAAGCCATAACACTCTACTGTATTTGATCCGATAACCGGTAATTTCAAGGCAAGTTAGTTTTGTAGAATTCTCCACAAATTTGTCCAAAGGGCTGGCCGATCTTGATATTTATCTGGATATCTGGATAAGTGGAGTTCTACTGTATTTGTATCATCTCTTTGTTACAGTTTACCAGCTCTTCTTATCCAGCTGGTTCTATATTCAAATGCTGTAATCACCTTTTGTATTAAACCTTCAGATTGAGCCTATTGTAGCCCTGATGAAACTTGGTGCATTCAGTACCAATAAATGATAAATTATGGACATAGATTACAAAGATGGTATATGGAACTAGTTCAGGTGGGCTGTGGTATTAGCATTGATAACCTGCATTAAGTCTTACTATCAGTAAGTTAGTTGCTTATAAAGTAAATAACATAGATGATTGTTTCTGTGACTATGATTACACTATTCACCATTTTTTTGTGCATTTATCCATCCACTGTATAACAGAAAGGGCTATATGCCGTCATGCACAGAGATGTGTGTAAGTGTAATGGTACGATGGTTTCTTGTCATAATTTGTGTTCTGATCTAGCTTGAACCAAGGATGAACTGTCTTCTTATCAGTGACTTGGTTTCAAATGTTTTTTGAAGAAGGTGGGGTATGAAGTGATGCTCAATTTGACAGAATCTTGTTATATCATCACAGTTCCCCTGATATATTTTAAATAATGTAAATGCTGTGTGCAGATTTTAGAGTTGTCCATTTCAAGCATTTTTTATATAAGCATAAACCATTTATTATACCAACCATATGCACACACATTTAAGTAGTTTATGATTGGAATTCTTAAAGTTGTTAATCATGTTGAGCATCAGTTATTTTAAAGTTGTCCATTCTGTGCATTTAGGTGATATAATAAATGGTGTACACCATGTGCAGAGTTTACAAGAATGGGCAAAAATGTTCATAGTCCCATTGAAGTTGCACGAAATGTGACTGTACTCTTGGACTTAAAATGGTGACAGAATCTGATACTATGTTATGAGCAGTTTGTTAAGAGGAACAGATGGGGAAGTTCACACATTGCAAGCCAAGATCCCACTCCAGCATCCTGCTCAAATTCTGAAACATTGCAAACTTTGCTTTAAAGAATTGCATTCATTTTGTGTTTCTGGCATTTAAAAATTAACACATACAGTACTAGGCATTACTCATCAAGAGACCGGGGGGTTTTCAAAATAAAGGCACACAACTTTTGAGAAGAAGTATGAAACGTCTGAGACCAGAAACCTGTGCTATAATAATGCTACACTGTCCTGTTCATTTTGACACAGGCTTAAGTATTGATAATTTGACAACAGACTGTCTTTAAATCCACGCTTTGCTTCTGTCTTGCAGGTGTCAGCATGGGATGAACATTCTGAGGTGTGTTCAGGTTGATCTCAAGGGAGAAAAGAGTGGCTTTAAACTTTGTGCCAAGACAAGAGGGGCATTTATACCTTCAAACCCAAGTTCAAATCTCTGCCACCTGTTCAGTATGTAATGCTGAAACATATCTTCCGAATTACTTTGTGTGGTCATTGTCTGTTGTGTCTAGCCTTTTTTTCCATTATTTCATTTAAATAAAAATGAACAAATTTGTGAATATTTTTATTGCCAAATGTTGCATTTCTTTTGTGACTGGGTCAGTATCAAAAACTTTGTTACCAGATTGATTATGGGTATAAGTCAATGTAAAGACATTTTAAGAATGCTTAAGTTAATTAGAAACTGTGCTGTGATATTAATGTTGTTGCTGACGTCTGTGTTTGTGACAAAAGAATGTCTTGTCAAATAACTCTAAAAAGAGTTACCTTTTTCTTTCTTGTACCATGAGTATTGTAACATTAAAACTCTGAAGGAATGTAATGTCAAAGTGATTTATCACACCTATTTCTCCTTGCTGATATTTGTGTACCCAGTTTTCAAACTAAGTATGATGTTTACCAGTTGAAAGTAAGCAGCATTGCAGATGATTTGAATATGCAGCAACACAGCTGTGAGAACTGGTAAATATTTCATTTTTCTTGTACTCACTTCTATAGATTCTATGCTGTTTTTTAAGTTTCACTTGCATATACATTTTTTACATTGTTGCAATTCTCTGCTGTTTTTGAAGTTCTGCTTACATATACATTGTTTACACTGTTGCAATAATTGTCCTGTTATAAATGTTAGCCTTTGTCAAGTTGAGCATCACCCTTGAGCTGAAGCATAAGGGACTTCAGTGGTTCAGATTTGTCATTCTGTATTTTGACATTTCTTGTGTAGTTGCTTCCTTGATTCAGACACAGCAACCCTTCGAAGTCATCATACCCTCGTAAGCAGGAATGTCTGTTGAAGGATAAAACAGATTTCATTTATTTGTTCCTAGCTGCACTTCATGCACTCCATGGTCCAAGTCCTCTGGCTGAGCTTGACTGTCTGTAGAGTGGGGGACTTCTGATATTTGCTCAAAATGGCAAGCTGACATTATCTCTCCAAACCATAGGATAACAACCACCAGCCTTCCATTTCTGAATATCTGTTCATATATTTCACAATAATTTCTTTTCCTGGAATATGGCAACAGTTCATATGTACCTAAACACTGACAGACATTTCCTTCTCTGTTGTTGAGGAAGATGAATTAATTGCTTGTATAATTTGAGCCACAGAAATGGTTCACTGTAAGAGCAGGTAATAATTTTACAGCAAGAAAGAAGAAAAAAGATAACTATTGGGAAAATGTCAGTCTGTGTGCATGAAGAGCTGGAATGTAGTTTGAAGGCTGTCTTTCAGATCCATTTTTCATCTCAATCTTTTATCCACAAGTGAAACCGTTTTAATTTTTCACATTTCTGTTCTTTTTTAGTTTATTTTGTTGTTGTTGTCATCTACAGTGAGAGTGAGTGAAACAGTTTATTATCTGTGGGTTAGATGAATGCAGTATGATTCCCACCAGGGACACGGGTCTGTTTCTTTAAAAAAAAAAAAACAATCCCGTTAGAGGCCTGGACAGGCCCAGAGGGTTCCAGAAGGTTGAGGCTCCCAGATTTCAAGACATTTGGCACATGAAGGTGGTAAGGTTGTCAGCCCTATGCACCAGCCACTTTTACCCCCAGGAAATATTCCTGGTACTCATTTCTGTTAGAGGCCGAGTCAAACCCAGGGCCATAGTGTGGCTGGAAGGATTATGTCAATGAAAAATTCCAGTGACACCATTGGGAATTGAACCCGCAGCCTTCCAACTTGTAGCGCAGTGCCTCAACCAACTGAGCCACCGTGCACCCCTCTGTTTCTTTAACACCACCAAATTTCTGGGATCGATCTGGCTTCTTAGGCAGTGAGTACCACCAGAAGATTCTTCCCTTTAACAACGTACTTGCAGCATGTATCTAGTGTTGAGATACTTCCCATGTTTGCCAAAGACATCATCTTTCTGCTTTCATGCAAAAATAGATGGTGACTTTTCTTCTGTATTCTTCATGGACCTGCAGCTAGCCTGAAATAAATCCTACAAAATTTCAGGCACCAGTCAGAATGTCATTAAAGTCAACTTGCTTGAAGCAAAACTAAAATGCTGGCGTATCTAACATGAAAACGAGATAAGAGAGACTGAAGCACTATCAGGAAGACATTTGGTATATTTCACTTACTGAAAAATGAAGGCTTAATGTCAGTGCTTCATTGTAATTGTATGACTTCATTAACATGTATGTACTACAGACAACACCATTTGATTAAATGTTACATTTCTCCACAAACCTCTCTGGGGCCTATCCAGCCTCCTATTCAATTGCCACCAGGGGTAAAGCAGACAGGCCATGACAGTGATCACTCACCTCCATCTGGTGCTGAAGGTAACAGTGTGTGTGGAGCTATACCTTTACTCCCCTATATACATGCTTCCATAACATGTAGAGGGACAACTTTTACATTGCAGTGGGCTTGTTTGAGAACCCAGGGTTTCATAACAGTATGTATGGTGTCAGACTCGTATCCAGTGGATACCAGGGGTTTTGACATACAGTGACTGGGGCTTGATGCTTAACACTCAACTCCATATAGCGCCAAGAGGTCAAGAAATATTACAGTACAACTGTACTTCCACAAGAAAATACAACTAATACCTTGTGTAGTTTCTGAATACAGTAAAAGGTGGTTGAGATGGAAATGGATGGTGCAGAAAGCCCTGTTTTCAAGAAGTGTACAGAGGCAAATTACATGTTACTATTCCATCTACTGGCAACATCCAGCACCTATTCAGAGGGTTCAAAAAGCAGAAGTTGATGAAGAAAGACTATTTACAGGGTAAACTTATGCAAGTGAACAGTTAAGATAGTGACAGCAAAATGTCCTGATGTAGTGTTGGCTTTTTAGATTACACATATACCATGTTACATAAGTAATGGTGAAGTTGGAATAGAAAGTTTGGTGGTGGAAAACAAGACATGACACCAAGAAACAAATTAAATGGTTAGATCTGTCCATGAGGTTGTTAGGTATACCAGCATTCCGTTAGTCCCACAGTTGGTGGATTATCCATGTTTTACTGTATATCTTATGTTACACTGCTCCAGGGAGGGCATGCAATCATGTGCCATGCCTATCTGTCACTGTCCATAAAGAGATCAGTAAAA
>Ga0123355_10009732_pt1 | contig 14655 bp, 8 predicted proteins | sample TergutEmb28metaG_3_FD_89872 | JGI IMG/M metagenome (GOLD analysis project Ga0123355, IMG submission 89872) | Embiratermes neotenicus P1 segment gut microbial communities from Petit-Saut dam, French Guiana - Emb289 P1 | ecosystem: Host-associated > Arthropoda: Insects > Digestive system > Gut ...
ACACTGCCAGAGATTTCTTTGAAACAGGCACGAAAATTATCATATACGCCTTCTTTAACCATCTGACGTTCTAAGTCTGCAACCCATGGCATGGCACTACAAAAACCCTGCATCTTGTTAAATACTTTCATAAAAACTTTTACAATAGGGTCTTTGTTGGATTGTGCATCCGTTCCAGCTTCCGCATCAATGTTAAACAAAATAACATCTGTACTGGTATCAGAAGCTAATTGAATGTCTGCCATAATTCGGCTGTCAGTTATCTTGCCATCAAAATAGGTAATGGCTTTTTTGCCACCATATAACTCTCCACCAAGCAAATAGGAGAGGATTTTTAAGAAGTGAGATTTACCACTGCCGAAAAATCCAGAAATCCATACGCCGATTTTGTCCGTGCGCTGTTTAGTGCCTTTGCGATAGCCTTCAAAAAATTTATCAAAGTGGCGGTGTAGTTCTTTAGTTACCACATACTCATCTAATTCTATAGCTATCATTTCAGTGGAATCCTGCCCGATTTTTACAACCCCTTGAATGGGTCTGCCTATATCTTTTTGAAACATGTCTTCGATTTTCATAATACTCTCCTTAAACCAGCTTGAACGCTCTGTAATAGTTGTCGTCAAGCTGAGATATATTAACTCAGTCAATTCTGCCAGTGGCTTCATATCGTTGATTGGAGTTCCGGTTCCGCATAACGCTCCTTTTGGGCAACATTTATTTCGTCACGCTGAGAAAGCCGAGCGTTTTTTTCGCTCGGCTATTTTTGCACGGTTTTTGGCATAGTATTCTGCTTGGTATAGTTTCAGGTCAGACTTCAGTTTGTCGTCCAGAAAAATACACCTCGTTTCACATGTTGAATTAACGCATGAACATTAATCGCCATTTGGTGGATGGGGTCATCAGGGTCGAACTTGATAGTGAAACGAGTATAGTCTTTTTTTGCTTTCACTGCAACATCATCCCCTATACTCGCGACATTTTCATTTTGTCATTTATTTTTTGTTAATCAAGCAAGCGGGTTTTTCAGTTATATTCGTGATTATTTTTTCGTTCATGCCTTCTCCTTCCGAATTATCAAGCATTGTACAAATGCTGCGAGTTCAATGTATGTGGCGTGTTCTATGTTATCATAAAATGATACAAAATCTCAAATAAATATCATTTAAGGAAACTAGCTTGAGGTAAAGTTTACCTTAGTGAGGTGAGCATATGAGTGGTGAAGTTTATGATTTTGGCCAGATTAAAAAAAATTGAGAGAATCAGCAAACCTAACGCAAGAAGAAGTGGGTAGGCGAATAGGGGTCACAAAAGGTACGGTCAATAAATATGAAAATAACACAGCACTTCCGCCTGTAGATAAGCTTGAAGTAATGGCAATTTTATATCGTACATCACTTGATTATCTGAGAAACTTAGACAAGCGGAGCTGCATATTTATAGATGATTTAACTGTTTCACAACAGCATTTGATTAAATCTGTTGTAAATAACCTAAAGCTAGAGTTGCAAACATATGAAAAAAAAAATGACGCTTGAAACAGCAAATAAGCTGAATCAAGCATCATTTTTTTCTGCTATATCAAATCCTTTACCAACGCAATATTATCTTTGACAGTGATTGTGTCTGGATGTTCCAAGCCCAACACCTTTTCACGGATTTTCAAAGCTTTCTGATACCATTCAAGTGCCCTGGGGTAATCGCCCTGATTATAATACACCAACGCAATGTTGTAATAGGTAGTGGCGGTGTATGGGTGTTCCAAGCCAAACACCTTTTCAAAGCTTTTCAAAGCTTTCTGATACAATTCAAGTGCCTTGGTGTAATCGCCCTGACTATTATACACCAATGCAATGTCGTTATAGGAAGTGGCGTTGGCTGGATGTTCCAAGCCAAACACCTTTTCACGGATTTTCAAAGCTTTCTGATTCCATTCAAGTGCCTTGGGGTAATCGCTCTGAATATAAAACACCAACGCAATGTTGTTATAGGTAGTGGCGGTGTCTGGATGTTCCAAGTCAAACACCTTTTCACGGATTTTCAAAGCTTTCTGATTCCATTCAAGTGCCTTAGGGTAATCGCCCTGCCTATAATACACCTCCGCAATGATGTTATAGGTAGTGGCGGTGTCTGGATGTTCCAAGCCCAACACTTTTTCACTGATATATATAGCTTTTTGAGAATATTCTAATGCGCAAGGATAATTAGCCTGCGCACAATAAACCTTTGAAATGCCATTCATAATGAAAATAGCATAACTATCGTCTAAATAAGCATTTTTTTTCAACAATTTATATGCTAATAAAAATACTTCTAATGCTTGGTTGTAATAACTTAAGTGATAATTCGTTTGTCCTAACAGACGATAATAATTAATTCTGGGTGACGGTGACAACTCCACTGCTCTGGATGCATCGTGCAATCCTGCTATGTAGTCTAGCAAGTTAAAATGCAAATTTCCTCTATTATAATAATATCCTCCTATGCTTTCCTTAAAATTTTGCGTAGTTTTACTGTTTTGAGTTAGCAATTGATTGTCCTGCACTTGCAAAACATTTTCTCCAAACTCAATTACGGCAGAAAGAAATTCCATCTCAGAATTGGCATGGACTTCTTCCAAATATGTGAACACCTCTTTGGCTTTTGAAAATGGGAGTAAATTAGTAACCGTAATCAATGTTCCACTTTCTATATAACAATATAAATCATTGTACAACTTTATGGTGCGACTTGGTAGCTCAGGCTCTACAAGCAGATACCATTCTGATACGTTTGATAAATTGACTAAATAATGTAATTCATCTGAATTTCTTACAGGTGCAGAAATAATTTTGATTTGCATATGATTAAGCTGTTTCAAATTTTTAAGGCATGAATGTGACAATATTAACTTATCTAATGACGAGTAAACAGACAATGCAGACAAATCCTCTATCTTATTTCCACTAATATCTAACGAACGGAATTCACCAAACGCACTTATATTATCTAAATTTACGAGATTTTGAGAACTCAAGTCCAGATACCCATTCTCCATTAAATCTAAAATGTTCTCACCATATAAATGATAACAAGAAAACGAAACATCTTTTACTAGTGGTAACAAGTTTAGTATGTCAATGATGGCAATTGAAGTATCAGGGTTTACCATGACTTTTTCTAAAGAAAACAACTGTTCGATAGACTTAATTTCGGTATTTATGCAATCAATTAATAATCTAAAATCAATTGTATACTTGTTATTCACAAACATCTTAATGTAATACTGATTCGCTCTAATTTTATTAATACGGGAATGCTCACCATTAAAGATTCGATATTTTGTTATATAATCTAGCTGTTCAACCCCCAACAACAAGAAGTATTCAAAAAATAAGTCATGAAGAAATTTCAGTTGTTCTCCATTTCGAACAAGCAATACTCTCGTATTGGAATATAGTACACTATTTTCAGAAAGTTCCTGGTCAATGATATAGTTCCTATTTTCACGCTCCATAATCAAAGATGCTTCTTTAAGTATATTTTCAATTTCTACACGAAAATCATTTTCAGATATATTATCTGTATCTAAAAAACCGGCTTTATCTTGAGTGTGATATTCTTTTTGGAATAAAGAATTTACTATAACTTGCATTGCTTCATACTGCTCCACAAGGCAACTTGATTCAATATCAGAAGCTTTCAAAATCGTATCCGCATATCCACAAAAAAAAGCATTTTCAAATATGCACTGTCCTTGAAGTGAGCGTAAGTAAGAACGCAACTTAAAAGATACCTGCATTCTTTGAAAAAGGCTTAATCTCAAATGTTTGTCACGGAAAGGAAGTCCAGCAAAAAACATCTGTCTGATTTGTTTACTTTCTAAAGGTTGGACGGCAACAACAAGTGGCTGTGTTTTTTGTCTTCCGAAAGCATATTTTTGTAGTATGCTTTTGCTCCCAAGTATTTCACTTCCTTTAGCGAATGCTTCAATGCGGGTAGTAATAACGATGCGCTTAAATCTGCTACTTTCCTTTTTCATAACAGAAAATAAATCATCAAATACTTCTTCAGCTGAGTGTGTTTTCAGTTCAGGACACGAATCGAATCCATCTAAAAGTATGATTGTATGAGCTGGGTTAGCGCAATTATTGAGTTCATCACTCAATTTGGTTATTGATAATCTGCTAAAAGAAAAACATTTTACTTGTGTCCCCAACCCCAATTTAGGAATAAGAGATTCATACATGTCACTACGCGCTCGCAGATTATAAGCATATTGCTGCATTAAACGTGTTTTCCCAGCCCCAGCTTCACCAATGATGAACACAATAGGACTATTTTTTATATCGTTACTTTTAATATATCTCAATAACTGCCGATGAGTAAAGAGTTGACTACTCGTAGTATACAAAGTACGAAAGTCCCTCTTAACAAAATGTTTCATATATAAGCGAGGACGAGAAACGTTTTGCCCCCAAATCTCTTTCAAAATACGACGCGCTCGCGCATTGCTTGAAAAGTGATGAGCAACTAAACCTATTAATAAAGTTAAAAGCCCAGTAATCACCCGTGTGATTATTGTATTAGAAATAAACACATCCCATGAAGCTATTGCATTCACCATAATCTCACTCCCAGTTTTATTGATATGTTTCAGAGGTCGATAAGTACTCATACGTTGTCACTGCATTGTGAGTGCAATCCAAGTATCCTATTTCATTATGTATCAAATTTCCTTCGTTTTTTCCATTTTAGGGGATTATAACACATTATATATATTGGATACAAGCGTAAAATTCTAATAAATATCTTACAAAAAAGGACTTGCCAGAAACAAAACTTGCGAATATCCTCAACAAGTTTTCGATAACAGGCAAGACCTTTTCTTCTGAACAGTGTAGTTATCACTGTCTATGGTACTTATGCAAGATATTTTTAGATAAGCTACCCAACGGCTGCAACAGCGTCAGAATAGGACTCAATGTTCAAATTGGAATGATGCCTGCGAACGGATGAAGGTCTCAAGTGCGGCAACATCCAAACTTGAACTTCGCCATGCTCATCGCTAATTTTCACGGATGTGCGGCTCCTCCTAACTACACTTGGCTAATGGTTAGTTGTTCGTGGGTTGCGTTTTTAGCCAAATAAACAAAACTGGACTGTGGGTGGATTTCGTCATGGGATATTAAAAGGTATTTCCATGGCTTGCTACCGTTATCGGTGTTAAACTCGGTAGCCGCACGGCAATACTCCTCTGCGACTTCCTTCTTTTCAAGCACATCAGCATTCCGCATTTGATTGCTGGCTTTTGGTTCGCACATGAAAATCATGTCTGTTGTCTCGACGATGAAGTCAGGCTTATATCTGCTTGCGCCACCTTGCCCCCAATAAAGGTTAAATTGCTTTGGTGCAGGACGAAGCCACCTTAAAACAGCGTTATCATTTTCAAGGACAATTGCAAAAGTGCGTTCCGTGTCGCTGTCAAATTTATATAGCGTGTGTCCTGCTTTTTTGAATCCGCTGAATATCTTTGACTTCACAGCGGAAGCCATAAGCGAAGCCCGTAAATCATATATTTCGTCTGCCCTAAATTTACCGCCGAAACTTGGCTCGATACGGGTAAACGGACGCATATTTGCCGCACGGTAGCTAACTTCTTCCTTATAAAAATGCTCGTTCATCTGTGCATAAATGATTTCCGCAAGGGTACGCTGCCTGTCACGCATTACCTTCTCTGCTTCTTCATTATTCAAGTACGACAAAAAGTGCCTCTTGGCATCAGCGATAAGAGAAAATATGAGTTCAGAGCAACTCGAATAATCCACATTGTCATGCACGATAATATGGCGCACGATTTCGTTTTCCACTGTGTCCACTTTTGCAAAAGCGGCTGTTCCAATTTCCAGCGTAAAGGTTTCCCCTCCATCCTGCAACTCCGTTCCGATTAGGGTGTTGTCCGCTGGATGCCAATGCATACTGCGCGTATCCAGCGTAAACTCATAAAACCCACGTTTTACCTCTGTATGCGGTTGCACAACAGATTGCGGAATGGGTATAACATTCTCGGTTAGGGCTTGGGCGCAGGTCTCTATTGCCACTTCAACAACGGCAGTTAAGTCCTCTCGTTTCAATCCAAGTTCTGGCAGTTGTTGTATAGTTTGTGTAATGACGCTGTTATGCACAACCTTCCGTACCTCGGTATCATTGATAGCGTTAATGTTTTGTACTTGGCGATTTACCTCAACCACTGCTTTTGCTGTAAGACTTTGTACAACATTTGCAATCTGTGCCGTCTGGTCAGGGGTTGCCTGTGCAACAAAGGCAAGTGCAGTTTCACGCAAAGTCAATTCTAGTTGCAGGGTAAAACTTTCGCCAGAAGTCAGCGTGTCATAAACAGTCGGCAGTGCCACCGTTTCACGTTCTCCCTCATCTTCGGGCAGTTCTTGCTCTTCGATATAGTAAACCTTGCGAACAAGGGAATTAGGGTCGTTTGCAAGGTCAATAATTGTCTTGTATCGGTCATGGCTAACGATGGAAAGTCTGTCCACTTCATCCACACCTGTCCGCTCACCATATGGCAAACGAAGTCCTCTACCAATGGTCTGTTCTGTGAGGGTTTCCGATGCCGAGGTGCGGAGGGGAATTATCGTGTATAAATTTGTAACATCCCAGCCTTCCTTTAGCATATTGACGTGGATAACAATTTCTATCAAATTTGCTGGCGACTCCAAAGAAAGTAATGATTCAATGTTCTCGTCCTTTTCTGCGCCACGCTGTGCAGAGTTAATTTCCAGCACTTTATCCTTGTAGTAGCCACGGAAAAAAGCATCCGAAACGAGATAATCACGGATTTCCTTGGAATGGCTCGTGTCACGGGCAACGACAAGCACAAACGGCTTAACGATGGGTTTGCCATGTGTGCGGGCATAAACTTCCAGCCTGCTTTTGGTTTCTTCATGCAAAGAAACGCCATCATTCAGCTTTTCACGGTCAAGCTGTTGCGGCGAATTGGAATATTCTTCTGGGCGAAAATCACGCCGAGTTAACACCGCTGGCACTTTTACAAACCGCTCGTCATTAAGGGCTTGCGCCAAGGAATATTCATATATCACGTTTTCAAACAGAACTTTTCTTGCACCTTTTTGGGTTTGTGGCGTTGCCGTCAACTCCACACCAAGAATGGGATGGAGTTCGTTTATGGTTTCAAACCCTCTGTCCGCATGGTAGTGATGGCTTTCATCCATGAAAATGGAGAGGTCGGGCAGGGATTGCAAATAAGCAAAATAAGACTGCCCCAGCACCTCCTGCAAACGGCGCATTCTGCCGCTTTCGGAGTTTAACTTGCTTATATTAAAGACATTTATGGTAATGTCCGTATCGTCTTGGTTAGTTTTAATCTGCCTAAATGACTCGTAGTTATCGCCATCGATAATATGGGGCGGCGTTACAAACTTATCCAATCCACGGAATACATATTTTGGGTTGGCGGGATTCCCAAAATCGTCCTTCAACTTTTTGTAAATCGTCAAGTTGGGAGCCATAACAAAAAAATTCTTGTATCCTTTTTCGTATACCAAGTACGCAATAAGCGCACCCATTAAACGGGTTTTGCCGATGCCTGTTGCAAGGGCAAAGCATACCGAGGGGAAGTTGCGTTCAAAACTCGTCAAAGTTGGCCATTGCTCATGGACTTTAACCAAGTCATCGGCGCATATCGGCTTGTAACTTGCGGTCAGTTCTGCTACAAGGCTATCTCGTTGGTTTTTTGCATTTTCAACACTTGCTGGGTCGAAAAAATCAGGTTCAGGAATACTGCGTTGCCTTTCGGCAAAAACGGTCTTGACCTCACCAAGCCTATCAAGGGAAAGGATGTCACAAAGACGGGCGAATCGCTCCAAACTCTCACGTTGTGGATGGCGCAATGCAAGTGCGTTATTAATATACTTTGACCAGTATGTGTATGCTTTTTCGGAGTATGGTTCTTTAAGCATCTTCGCAGTCCTTCCATTCATCCTCATCAAGTTCTGGTGGACTTACAATGTTTAGGTTGTAGTTGTCCGCACCGTATTCGCATTTTGCAAGCACCGATTGTGATATTTTGCGAACGCCGATATTGTCGTAGCGGTTGCCAAGTCCTACATCAAAGGCTGGCGCACAGATTAAGAGCCGCTCGTACTCGCTTAAATCTCTGGCAATTTCATCAAGCGCAGCGATTGTCAAATATTCCGTTGTTACAAAAATAAAGCTGTTCTCTTGGCTTTTACCCTGCTTCCAAAAAACATCCTCGTTTGGGGCGTAGCTGTAGCCGTTGAGTTTCGCAACCGCCGCAACAAGCATTTGAGGGTTGTATTTGTCGTTTATGACGGGTTGCCCATGCTTATCCAGCACGATAAGGGTTGGTGCGAGTTCATAAAATTTGAATCCACCGCCACCTTGCCAACTTAGGCTACGTGAGATACCTGACTGCTCACCATCCACTACTGACTTCAAACGTGAAAAGCAATGCGTATAACACTGCTCTCCTAATTCAATGCCGATATATCGCCGCCCCATTTTATGGGCAACCGCAGCAGTTGTTCCAGAACCAAGAAACGAGTCAAGTACAATATCCCCTGGCTCGGTGGACATTTCAATTATCCTTTTCAACAGCTGCTCTGATTTTTTACCCCTCGGAAAATACACGCCACCTTCATTTGCTATGTCGGCTTTTGGTATTTCAGCGTGTTTCCACAGAGTAGTCATTTTTGTCGCTTTCGTAAGAAGACCGTCTTCTACTGTTGTCGTATCTCCTAACCAAGAAAGCAACTCACAGTTATAGTAGTATAGAGTTGTTAATTCTCCCTCGTATTTGCCACGGCTCGGCAAATAATCGACAGAATAAAATTTGCTTTTTTCCATTCCCGCAATTAAGTCATTTTGAAATGAATTTTCCTTTTGAACCCTATTGCCGCGAAAAAGTGTTTTTACATTCTGTACATAAATACTTTTAATTTCATCGGCTCTTTCGGTTGGGCTGCGCAAGGACACGGTTTCAATTTCAAAATCACTATGTTCATAAACTTTCACAGGCTCTCCATTTGATTTTGAAACAAACTCACGAACCAATTTTCTTGTTCCAAAATTGGACACATAACGATTATATCTTTTCATAATATTCAGCCCAAGTTCTTCAAAGCTAATATTTTCTTTGTTTAGCAAAATCTCTTTTTTGTACAACAAAATATGCTCAGTTGTATCAACCAAGTACCCACCTTGTCCTAAACCCGCAACGGCGGAACGCTCATAGGTGATATGAGATACAAAAGATTTCCGTCCAAACACTTCGTCCAACAGAACTTTGCAATAATGAATTTCATTGTCATCAAGGTGAATCCAAAACAACCCCCCAACATCTAAAAGTCGAAATAAGACTTGAAATCTTGCGTTCATCAAATTTAACCAAATAGAATGTTCAAGATTATCATCATATAATTCAAGCGCCTGTGCTGTATTAAATGGCGGGTCGATATAGATACACTTCACCTGTCCAGCAAATTCCTGTTCCAGTGCTTTGAGGGCAAGCAAATTATCCCCATGAATAAGCATATTTTCAGCGGAGGGGTCACCATAATCCTTTGATGGGTCATGCAGTAGAATCCGTGGCTCAACCGCAGGCTCACTTCCTTTTCCAATCCAAGTAAGTCCCAATTTTTGCATAATGCTTGTCCTCCCTAGACAATCTCGAAAGAGAACGTCATTATTGGTTCTTCTATTATTTCACCATTAAGGCGTTCACGAACGCCCTCCAAAAATGCGTCACGTTCTCGCTCCAGTCTGTCCTCTTCATCATACATTTCACGCTGCTTGGTCTTTAGTGCGGCTCCAAGTTTGCTTATTTCGGTAGATAACGCCAGCATTTCATCAAGTGTGCCATGGTCTTTTAGGGCACGGCGCGCCTTTTTCTTCTCGGCGATTTCTTTTCGTGTTGCTTTGAGGTATTTTTGCAAGCCATCTTTCAAATCCTCGGTGTAGGCTTCCATTTGGGCTTCTTGTGCCAAGAAGAATTGCTTGTTTCGCTCTGCAATTTCGTCATTTTGTCGCTGGATGCCAGCCTTCCGTTGGGCGATAAGTTCGGCAGTTTCGAGAGAGCATTCCCCAACTACTGTGGCTTCAAGTTCCATTATCCGTTCCAGTATCCGCTCATCTACAAGTGTACCATCCTCGGCTACAACCGTAACAACCAAGTGTTCTTCATTTTCAATGCCTTTGTGGATTAGCTTGTCGATGGTAACCACGCCCCTACGCATTGTTGAGTGGCTATTTAGAAAACCAATATTTTGCTCTATTTGCGACAAGTCTGAATACCTAAATTCAATGTGGACGGTGGGCAATTCCACACCCATTGATTCCTCTATCCATTGCGTACATAAATCTCCGTCACGGCGCAAAAATTCATCGTGCTTTTCTTCTGCATCTCGCCAGTTCAAATTGTATGTTTTGCGCACACCTCCATCATCGCAGGCAAAACGCCAATCATCAAGTCGCTCCACACGCTCTGCACCCTGCATTAGGAAAAAGTGATACAGCCAACGGGTAAACCTGTCGAGTTCGGTTTTCGTGCCTTCGTAACATTCTTTTAAATGTACCGCTACTTCTTCATCAAAGTTTTCTAAAATGGATTGGCGGGCTTCCGTCATCCGCTCGTTTATTTGGTCGGATAATTCTTCCTGCAAAGCGTCAAAGGCGGCTCTAATGTCCTCGGGCTGGCGGCAGTTTTGGTAAATATCCAGTATTCGCTTTTCAAAATCCACGCCGTCCTCGATCGCGCCAAGAATTTCATCAGACGAGCCGAATACCCCTTCAAACAATCTGAACTTTTGCGAAAGCAACTGAAACACTCGCTCATCAGCGGCGTTCTTATTGTTCAAAAAGTTGATAACAATAACGTCATGCTTTTGCCCATAGCGGTGGCAACGCCCAATGCGCTGTTCTACACGCTGGGGATTCCAAGGCAAGTCATAATTCACAACGATATTGCAAAACTGCAAGTTAATACCTTCGGCGGCGGCTTCCGTACCAATAAGAATAGCTGTACGGTTTCGGAAGTCCTCTACGATTGCCGCTTTTTTATCCGCAGAAACCGAGCCAGAAATCAAACCATCGTCTTTGTGCTTCTCTTTCCATGCCTTGTATATTTCGTTGGAAACTGGGTCGTTGTTGGCACCATCCAAAAATACAATCTGCCCCTCATATCCATTTTGGGAAAGCAGATTCATCAAATAAAGCTGGGTGCGTTTGGATTCTGTGAAAATAACAGCTTTCCTTGCCCCGCCCAGCTCCGCATTTCTTTCGAAGCCCTTATTCAATGCCAGCAGTAAGTTGTCACCCTTTGCATTCGATTGGATTCTTCGTGCAAGTTCTGCGTATTCTTCCAGTTCGGAAATTTCGTCTTTTATGCCATCGTAATCCTTGATGAGTTCATCAGTAGCGGTTATTCCGTTTACGTCATGCTCCTCGTCAATAAGTTCCTCTATCCCATCATAGTCATCGAAGTCGGAAAGACCTATCTGGTCGGCGTAGTCCATCAGCTTTTCATTTAGGCGAGATACAATAGTAGAGAGTGTGCCATGAATAGCTGTTGAGGATGAGGCCAGTAGTTTACGTGCCACAAGCGTCAATAGTTGCCGTTGCCCTTGTGGAAATGCGTGTATATGCTGGCGTTGCAGGTATGCCGAAACGCTATTGTACAAATCTTCTTCATCTTGGCTTGGTTCATAGGACTGCAATATTGGAATGCGGTTTGTGTACGGTACATATTCCGTTACTTGGCGGCGTAAAGTGCGCTTACAAAAATTATGTAGGCGTGATTTTAGCGTTCTATTGCGCAGGTCAACATTTGATACACTTACATATGTTTCACGGAAGATGTCGAGGTCTCCAAAAACACGTTCATCAATAATACTGACAAGTCCATACAACTCCATCAAATTATTTTGAAGTGGTGTTGCTGTAAGGAGAAGTTTTTTCCTTCCGCTTAGAGTTTTTTTCAAGTTATTACCTATAACATTGTTGCGCTTGTAAACATTGCGTAGTTTGTGTGCCTCATCCATTACAGCTAAATTCCAATCTACCAACTGAACGTCACGCATTTTTGAGGATGCAAAATTGTACGAACAGATAACCACAGCATCTTGGACTAAAAACGGGTTGCAAGAGGGGTCTTCTTTTTTTGCTTGATTGTAATTTTTGGTTTCCAAAATCGTCGAAGGGATAAAGAATTTATCTTCCAGTTCGGCGCGCCATTGAGTCCGCAAAGAGGCCGGTACAATCAAGATGATTTTACGCTTGCGTTCAGACCAGCACTGGGCAATCACAAGCCCGGCTTCGATTGTTTTCCCTAATCCCACTTCATCAGCCAGTAGCACACCTTGCGACAGAGGAGATTGCAACGCAAACAAAGCCGCTTCTACTTGATGCGGATTAAGGTCAACTTTTACCCCCGACAAAGAAGAAATAAGTCCGTCAATCGAATCTTGCGGTCGCTTCAACATAAGATGTTCAGCGAAAAAACGAACTTGATGTGCCGTGTATCCTATATCTTTTTGAAACATGTCTTCGATTTTCATAATGCTCCCCTTAAACCAGCTTGAACGCTCTATAATAGTTGTCATCTGTAATTTCCCCAAATAATTTCAATTCGCTGGTGTACTCACCTGGAAAAAACATCACAAGAGGGTTCTTGTCTACCTTACTAAGCAAATTGTTGAGGACTGTATGAGAACGGATAATTGGCCACACCTTACCTACACCTGTCAAAAAAATCACATCTTTCTGTGGGGTTATATCTTCTACTATTTTTCTGATGATTAAATCGTCCTTTTCTGTTAAACGCAAAGTGAATCTCAGCGGGTCTACAATAGCCATGCTGTCTTTTTTATTTTCCATTTGCTCTACTTTATCAAGATAATTTTTTTCAACTAAAATATCCAGCATTAGGTCGTATAAATCGAATTGCTTTATTTGAATATCATCATGTTGGTTGTTTATGCGGTTTGTCAAAAACTCTACATAGGTTCGTACTGTTATTTCATCTTCTGGAGCATAATCAAAAATCCAAAAATTGACTTCACCTACCGTACCTCGTCCTGTACGGAAATTCTTATCCAGTATCTTAGGCTCAATTATGTCAAGCCGTTGGTTTAATGTCATCATCACTATGCCTCCACTAAAAATATTGCTCTTGCATAAAATGGTGAAAATCTATATCCATTATTTCATTGTACCCTACCTTAGCTTTATCAAAGTAGACCTCAAACATGTATTCAAAAAGTAATCGGACAACAACACTTCCCATTAATCTTTGGTGTTTTCGTTATCTTCTGTTTTCTCTGGCAAGATAATTTCCATTATATCGCCAATATCACAAAATAGTGCTACACAAATCCGTCTTAATATTTCTCCACTAACCAGTTTGTCCTTTGATAACTTTGCAAGGGTAACGGTGCTGATATTCGCAACTTTAACTAAATCAGTTTTTTTCATTTTCTTATCAATCAAAAGTTTCCATAATTTGTTATAACTGACTCCCATAAACACATCCTCCCATGACGGACTTTTTTGTCAAGTTATTGTAGCATTGCTTATGACAAATTTCAAGTTAAAAACATGCAAAATATAAATAAAAATTTGAAAAAGCAAATATTTTATATATTACTAATCGAAGTGTAAATGACTTCCAGAAACTTGAAAGCTTCTTCCAGTTAAGGTTTGGGGCACCTCCGAACTCTGTGAAATATACTACTTGAGGGAACAAATTGAAAATTGGTGCTATTGTTCCTGCTCTGGTCATAAATATAGAGCATGTCCAATGAATGTAAGGGGGCTGAAGGTGTGGAGAAACCGAAATTACCACCTGAAGTTCTACAAAGGATAAGGGAAGCCCTTGCCGTTGGTATAGCAAGGAACTTCATAAACAAAGCACTTCAAGAATTGCAGACCAACTGCGAGGCAGTAGAAGCTTAATTACTTAATTGAAAAACCCGTGAACGCCTGCTAAAATGTGACCATGCACATTTGGCAGGCGTTTGTCGGATGTAATTGAAAGGAGGTCTTTGTTTTGAGAGCTGTAGCGTATATTAGGGTATCAACAGACAAAAAAGAGCAAGAGTTATCCCTTGAAAACCAGAGGGAATTTTTTGAAAAATATGTGGAAGCCAAGGGCGACGAACTCGTAGAGATTTATTCAGACGCGGGTAAGTCAGCCACAAAAATGAAAAACCGAAAAGAACTTCAACTAATGTTGCGTCAAGCAAAACGCAAGCATTTTCAAAAAATATATGTCAAAGACATATCTCGTATCTTTCGGAATATGCTTGATTTTATTACGTTCTCTCGTGACATCATAGAGGGACATGGTATTCAAATCCATTTGGTAAATATGGGTGAAGGGCGTGACTTGGATGCATTCTTACTTGGTATATTCGCGATGTTCGCTGAATATGAAAGCCAGAAAATCAGCGAGCGTGTTAAGTTCGGAAAGAATATTTCAAAAGAAAGGGGCATTGTCCCCAACTTCGTATTCGGATATGACAGACCTGATAAATGGACGCTTGTTCCCAATGAAGAAGCCGAATGGGTTAAAAAAATATTTGACATGTATACAGAAGATGGCGTTGGCATGAGTAAAATTGCAGAGTA
>Ga0123355_10009733_pt1 | contig 14653 bp, 10 predicted proteins | sample TergutEmb28metaG_3_FD_89872 | JGI IMG/M metagenome (GOLD analysis project Ga0123355, IMG submission 89872) | Embiratermes neotenicus P1 segment gut microbial communities from Petit-Saut dam, French Guiana - Emb289 P1 | ecosystem: Host-associated > Arthropoda: Insects > Digestive system > Gut ...
TATGGCAGTTTTAATTTTGTACACATATTTCTCCATGGTCTGCATTATTGCTGTTATAATTGTTGTAAATTCTGACCCTGGATTTTGGCTTTGGAGAAAGTACAGGACTTTTAAGGAACTTTAATATTGCACATCCTTGTACTGAATCTTTAATGCTCATGAAAATGCACACTTTAGGTAAACCAACCGTCCCCAATAGTCCACCTATGAAACGCGTTTAATATGACTTATAGAATAAAAGAAGAGACATGAAGCATTATTATATGTAATATTTTTACTTTGTCTTAGAGCTTTAGATAAATGGACATTTTTGTTTGTTATATCTGGCTCGTTCTATAATTAGAAACATTTACTGTTGTAGAAACTCATCATCTTAGGTGTTTTGAGGCGGGTTTGTAAAATTGTGAAATGGGACTGTTAGTTTCCTCTTGTTTGTCTGTCTGTCCATCCATCCATCGTCTGTGTGGAACATCTCAGCTCCCACTACATGGAGGTTCATGAAACTTGATATTTGAGATTTTTTTTAAAATCTCTCAAGAAAAGTCAAGTTTCATTAAAATTTGACAAAAGTAATGGGCATTCTACATGAAGACCTATGTACATTTATGACACTATCTCACTCAGTTCTCCTTATAATGAGAAATACTTTAGAAAAAAGTTGTAGAGAAAATCAAAACATACATTTTCTACTCAATAACTCTTTTTTGCACAAATTGAACCATTCATTTGATGATGTGAAAAATATGGTACAGCAAGACAGGCAACAGATGACAATATAATACAGCGCATGCGCTTTGCATGCTGGGTGACTAGGGCTACAGACAAATGCACAGAATATGTAATGCTTATTGATTTTCCACAGCACCATTGGTTATGCAAATGCACTTCAGTGTTATGTTCATACATACATTTCTTATCTTGTTTTTATATCAGTTTTTCACTTATATCTTCATACAGTGCTAGTTTATGTGTATTATTTTTTTCACATGTACCTTTTTTCTTACAGTCTCTGCCAACTAAATTATGTGAGGTTCTTATGTAAATATAAATTATGTAATACTGTCTTGCTATAAGAATAACTGTACAAATATTACTTTGCAAGATAGAAATTTGACACTTTACTGTTTATTGCCAGGTTATTACATATCTGTTGTCAGATACCCCATATCAAAGAATGGCATTATGTTCCTTACTGAGTGACTAACAGAAAATGTCTAAGGGTAAAGTTTAAGGTCTTCATGTTGGTGAAGGTCTTCATATTGTGGTCATGAGAGAAATGACTGCGAAGTCTGGTAGGTAGGTAGGTAGGTAGGTACAGTTCCAACATTTTGGACACATGCTGCTTACATCTGCATGGTCCCTGAAAACATTGTTTCCTGCCTACCAAACTACAATACGATTACCCAGCAGACCATAAGTAGAGGAGAGTGATTCTATGCAGGGCTTTCTCAGTCTTAGTTACGTCTTTAGTAACGTGAACGTAATACAGTGACTCCTTTATATATTCTGTAACATGTTTTCATGTTTGTGGTGTTCCCAATGCCCAATCTGCAGTACGTACATCATTGCATTAGCATGTTCTTAGCATAGTGCAATTCCTCTAAAATTGTACCACGAAATATTTAAATTGTTATAAGTACTGAATTTTTATCAGCAAGGAATAAATAACAGAAAGTATACCTCCACTCACCCATATACCTTCATGGTGTATGTATGGATACCTTTTTACCTTTCGTGGATCATGGTTATAAACATTGACTCAGTTGTGATGTTTTCCAATGTATTAAACTGTGAAGGCTTTTGCAGTACTCCACTACAAACAGTGAATTTTTTAACATACTGGAAGACTGAGAAATGTGTCACATATTTTTAATTGTTTGTGGGGCTTTGAATAGTGTAAATTATACAAGCAGTAACTTGTTCCTGAACTTTTATACCATGTCTGTGTAAACAATATTGTCAGTTATTTATATACACAGTTTTTGTAACGTTTTGTGGTTTTTGTTAGTTTTGTTAAATCTGTTTATTTTTAGCTCAACAACCAATAGTAGTTATACAATGATAAAGTTGTAATTAATGAATTCTGCAGACATCATATCATTGTGTATATGTTTTTACAATACAGAGTTCAGCCATCATTTGCCATTATTTTTCCTTTTGTCACAGACTGAAAAGTGAAAAAAGAAATGAATACTGCTGTTTCTCTTCTGCATTCTGTCTTGCATCTATCTCTTATAAAGAGCACATGCATGACTGATGAGTAGTGACATCAGTGTTAATGTTTTAATTTTATCATGTGATTTTACATTGAGATAAATGTCTTCTTCAGTGCAAATTCTTTTATTAAATTATTTTAATTTTATTGCACAGTGCATATACTTCATTTGAAATATGTCATACCTTGAAAGCTTAAATGTTAATATTAAAATGTGTAGTTGTTTGGACCCACTAAATATACAACTGTACAGTCCACTGCAGTGCACATGATTGATATTACAATAGCTCCAGAATGTAATAAACCAGCTTAATTGTCCCATTTTAAGTTGTGGTAGGCAAAGGCTACAGTTCAGCTTTAATGTGCAGTTATTAAAGAATAATTCAAGGTATGCAATATTTTAAATGTCTTTAGCCTAAGAAGGTTTGTGTTCTCTTGTTGCAGGTTCGACTCCTTACAGACTTAGACATTACTGAAATACTGACTTTATTGATGCTATGTTTACACTTTACATTTACAGAAACTTCTAGACAGACTGACAGAAAGTTTTCTGTACTTGTATACATGAAACAGGACAGTGTGAAAGCAAGCTGATGTATGGAATAATTTTGTTGTAGGCATAACCATTTAACAGTTTTACTAAACTGTACTAGTCTTAATGGAGAGACAAGGAATTATTTTTAGAAGCTTGGTTTTGGTTGCTTATTAACATCTAACATGCAGAGCATTCCAGACTTTCTGTAATTTTGGACTGGTTTTAGTAATTAGAATTATGTTGGTTTAATATATTATGTAATTACCTGGAATGCTCGATGCTTACTTGCAATAACAGGGTATGTTGTATTCTTCAGAGCCCCACCCAATAAAGTTATTCTAACTGATGGGCTGGGAAGTATGAAGTACTTTTTGACAGGACTCTGAATAGACAGAGTTGTGGAGAACATAAATTAACAATGATGACATTAAATATGACAAAACTATTTACGTGACTTTGGTTTGGGTGATGGAGCTATTGCAAACCACTTCCAACAGGCTTCAAATTTTATGCTTCTGCCACCTTTAAGTGTTCCCTTTGGTGTAAGTTTTCTATTTTCTATGGTTTATTTTCTTCATATGGGTATCAAAAGTGCACTATTCTCCATCTTTTTCTTTTTAATTTTGTCAACTGTAGATATAATTTAATTGCTGTATTTAGAGTCATTTCATTCCATTATTCAGTGATGCATTAATAATCTTTCTGTATAATGTGTTAACATGAGTATGTTATGTAATTGGTCTCATAATAGTGCATAAGCTTTAGCAGTAAATTATATCTTTGTGAGGTCATACCCTTAACAATATTACAAGTTCTTTCTACTGTCCTCTACTCATCGTCAGTGTTCATATGTTGACTTTGTTTCTTAACTATCAAGGGTTTGCCTTCTGCTTCCTTTATCCATATGGACACTTTAAAATAAATTGTAAGCTTTGTATGTTCAACTACTCATGCTGAATTGACTGGGATGGAATGATGGTGCTCACACATTGTGGTTTCTGTTTACAGCCTTAATTTTTTTGTGCTTATTAATATTTACTTCTATTTATCATATTTCTTAATACTGTTTCATAAAACAGCACATTCCTTAGTTATTTTATAATTATATATTTATGGAGGTGGTTTTAAATTGGAGATTTCTAAGAACTGGAAGTAGCTAGCAGGGCAGTTCTGATCAGTGATAAAAATTATTTCTGAAAAATGGACATACTCATAGCATCATGTGTATATCCTTTCTGCTACTCTTCACTTCATTATTAATTACTGTTACAAGCCTTCTTGTTGACACTGTAGTTAGAGCTAGTGACAACAGGATTAAATAAACCGTAAATACATACAAGCATTGTTGGCTACAAAAAATGTTTTTGATACACAAAATTAATATTGTGAATAATTATCTGTTTATACATCGTACATATTTATGTCAGCTACTTCATAATAGGACCAAATATTATGGCTCCAAAATGTGCCCCATGTTTAAAGCAACTTGTAGTTTTAGATCAGAGGAAGACAGCATTACAAAGAGTCATATTATTTGTCAAGGCACTATTTTATTGATTTAATTTAGTGCAAGGTAGTAATGTAACAGGTGAATGTAGTGTTATATTGTATTAGTGACATTACCATTGAAGTTTGTGAATGTAAACCAAATTTTATTATATTGCTTTGAAAATGTTCTTGTACTTTGTAGTAATGTGTCTTCCACAATCCTTATTGGCCGTTTGATCAAGTTACATGTCTACTTAAAAAAGTAAATTCATGTTTCTGGTGGGAGGACCCATGTGTTGTAATGTCAGTACTTCATTGATGTAGAAGATTACAACCACAAAACGTACAGTTATTTATTATACTCTATAAGAAAATAATGTATATCTGATATTAATTTGAGTGTGGTTTAAAGAATTTGAATGACAACAAATTGTTTTGGCAAGGGCAAGCCCTAGGAAGGCATAAAATTTATGGTATAGAAAATCTGTTGGGTAATATTAATGAATAAGAACTTTTAAGTGTCCATTTTCTAGATGACGTGACATCATGATGATATGAATGTGTCCTGTTGATGCTGAAGGCACATTATTATTAGAACTGGATCCTAGAATTTGTGAAGATAACACAATTTTGATGCAGCTTCATGAAGAACCCTCTAAATTACCAACAGCATAGTAATAGGTTGAGAAGGGATTTTGTAGATTATTGTGCTTGTATGTAGTAGAATGAAAATCTTGAAGTCACATATACCTAACATTTTCTTGAAATATTTTCAGTCACATATACTTTACAGAAAATGTTTCTTAAATCATTGTATTTATTTATTTATTGTTTTTGCTGTCTAAAGGAAATTAAAATCAATCAAACTTTCATTATTAAGTTTCTGAACTATATTATGTACAAGCATAGCTCTAAGGAATGGATATTCAAATTTTTAAGGAGCTTAGCATGTTTGTTTGATTTACTGACTAATACATTTTGAGAAGTTTGTATTCAAAGTTAACTATTAAGATTAAGTTGGCTGAAGATAGATAAATATTAATTCATATGTCACTGTCAGCAGGCAGTCAATTTAAGTTACTTATGTAGCCACTTTAGTACATTAAGCCTAGTATGAGGTGTTTGATTGTACTGCATTCTGCTGTTAGTTGTGAAAAACAAGTGTCTAACCTCTGTTTATTTTTGGAAACAGACTTCTCATAGCAAGTACTTAATGGTGTTGACAAAGAGCAGTGTACATGCTAGTGCTAACTTATACTAAAGAATTATAGATATCTTTTATGTATTTTTTTTCTATGCCTTATTGCAGCATGCTGCATAAAATGATTTGGCATTTTTCTCTCATTTGAACTGGAAATTGAAAATGTTGTGATGAGATGACAATATGAATCACTTTTTTAACACTACAAGATTTCCAATGGTTTTATGCATTTGTAAGAAGAAGCTGTGAATGAGAGACTGTTGAACTCAGGAGCCTATATAAAAGAAACTGCAGCTAAACTATTATTTTTGATGCGTTCCTTGCTCAAAGTACATAAAATGAACAACTGATGGAAATGTCATGTTTGACTCCCACCTGTCCTTCATTTTGTCATTCAAAAGACGTTTTATGAAATTTTTTGTTGGAAATGTCCACCAAAGAGTGGTTCTTTACGTGAAACTTATAGAGAACTTTGTTTCCCAGAAGTAGCTCATTGTGCAATTTGAGTGTGGCACATAAAATATTCGTTGAAGATTTTAAAATCTCGTTGTAGGCAGTGAATATTTAACAAAATGAACTGTATGTTGTGTGAATAAATTTGTAGCAATAGATGGTGTCTGTAGCTTAACAAAACAGACTTGTCTTAATGACAGATTGGTATTTGATTTTCAATCAGTTATGTGAAAAGGAAGTTTATGACATGGTGTGATAAATTACTAGAAGGAAATAAGCAGTAACTGATGCTAATAATTGAAGTAAACTTTACTGCCACTTAAGATGAATTAGTATATGCTCACATGGATTTTTAACTGAATATTTAAATATTAGATAATATAGCTATAGATAAGATACTTCAAATGTATGGTAAATGAAGGATATTTATACAGTATAAGTGTTTAACCTAATTCGGGGAGGTACCCTTGATGTACTTTTTTCTCAACAAGACTATATGTTTAATAATATGAAGAAGAAAGAGATTTTAATTGTTCTTCTAAGAGATTTGTATGAGCAGTAAACACTGAGACCAATGAAGTGTGTAAATTGCAAGGAGCGCATTTAAAAATAAAGGGTTCCAATTTTGTAGTTTACTTTTCAATCCTTGTTTTAAATGAGGGCATGGGAAAAGAATTCATGAAAGTAACCTATAGAAAATGTTACCTCACATATGCCACTAACAAACAAGTTGATGTTATGATGAGACTCACAGGAGATATTCATAAAGTAACCAAAAATGGAAAGACACTGCAGCTACCACTGTAAAATGACCACTCCAGCAGCAACTACTGCCACTGTTACTCTGTGTTACGATTGACACTCACAGGCCCAAATGGACAGTCAGTTCCTGCCCAAGTTAAAGATACGGGCTCGCAGACATTCCAAGTAGAGTTTTCACCTCGGGTTGCTGGCGAACACCGCATCGCAGTGGCTTACCGCAAGGTTGCCATAGCTGGGTCACCCTTCTCCTGTAAGGTGTATGATGTGAAAGCAATCAAAGTCAAGAATGTTACTGAAGGCATTGTGGCCAAACCAGTTACATTCCTTGGTAAGCATAAATGAATCTTGGTAGGCAGTTTATAACATCTTCAAAACATTACAGTTTCTTTGTAACCATAGACGAGCATTTAATGTTTTACTATTTTCTTAAACAACAAATGACATATAAATGTGTGTAATTGTTGTCATTTGAAGTTTTGCCCAGGTTACACATCCCTTATGAAATTAAAGCATCTTGAAGCATCTAGGTGTACTGGAATTGCATAATATAAAGCAGTTTTGTATCTGGTATCTGGGAAGTTTAATTAATGTACAGTATAAATATAAATATTACTGAGGTTGGTTGATATTTTAAGTTCATGCACTTAAAAAATTCATTTTTAAATTATGACTCAGGAACAAGTACTTTACACACTTGCACTTGTGTACGTGATATTTACTTGAGTTTTATTATTTATAAAACTCAGTTTTGAATAGAAATATTGCTGTTTTCATTATTAGTAATTTTGTCTATATGAGATTTATTTCCAAAAGTTGAAACCAGTCAGGCAGGCTCAGGTAATCGAGAAGTGACAGTCAACGGTGTGATATTTACTTCAATTTTACTATTCATAATACTCAGTTTTGAATAGAAATATTGCTGTTTTTGTTATTAGTAATTTTGTCTACATTAAAGTTATTTCCAACAGTTGAAACCAGTCAGGCAGGCCCAGGTAATCTAGAAGTGACAGTCAATGGTGGGAGAGTGCCTACATCAGCCCAGGCTCAAGGCCCACACACATATGCAATCTCATTCACCCCAAGGGAAGCCATTGCACATACTGTGGATTTGCGTTTCAATGGTGAAGATGTTCCAGGTAAAGTATGGTATACCTGTTGGCTGTGCACACACTCCCAAGCTTGCATACCTGTTGGCATTGCACCCATTCTCAGGCTTGTAGACCTGTCGGCAGTGCACACACTCACAAGCTCATGTAGAGGGTCCAGCAGAAATAGTGAACTGATTATAAATATGAGTAACATTTTACTGCAAGTAATTAATGACAATTTTAGCATGTTACAATTTAGTATTGTGGTTAAATTATTTTTACATTGTTTCACCTTTTGTGTACAATGTCTTTTAGGTGGCCACCACCCTGCTGAATGCACAGGTGCACACGAGATAAGAAGTTGCATATTTCTGAAAATGTTTATTTTGAAATGTTGATGATTTCATCTTGTATTGCTTGTTCGAGTGCATTTAAGTCTACAGGGCATCTACTGTACACTTTACTTTTCAAATACCCCCACAGATAAAAGTCAGGTGCTGTTAGGTCCAGTGAATGAAGGGCCATAGCACATAACCGAATGAGAAAGGACCCACTGCGGAAACAAACAGCAAAGCACAGCCATGCTAATCATTGCTATGTGAGGCATAGCACCATCTTGTTGAAACTACAAGTTATGGTTTGATGGAAGCTTTGTGGCTAGAAATTCGTTGATAAACTCTGTGTAATGTTGCAATGTGATTGTGATGGCTTGCCCATCTTCGTCCTCATAGAAGAACGGCAATGTTCTTGGGTCTGTAAACTGAGGATGGTCAACCAGGTAACTTACTCCACACAAAACAGCCTTCTTCACACAACTGTCTTACCCATCGACAGAAGGCATTTGGAGCTGGGGCTTCCTGTCAATTCATTTCACAGCAAAATCTGTGCTGAGTCTCTATAATTGACCCTGTCTGAATAAACAGTTCCACAGCACACACACACACACACACCTTCTTTAAGTCCCCAATGGTCCATTTCAACTAACTTTAAGGTCACTGCTTTAGTTAAACACCCTATACTACTTAGCAGTGCACTACACACTATCAAGCTTGTACTTGTTAAAATATCAGTCTTCTGTGTGTTATAACTTTCAGCTTTTACAAAGCCAATTTAAAATGTCCTAAAATCATGGCTTACAGAATATCTTTTTTATGACACAAGGTGGCATTATTTTACCAATACTGTATTAAGGAAATGAGTACCTGTATCAGTGCTTGAATCAAACACGTTTATTAAGGTTACAGTCTTTTAGAATATGATGGTATGTTGTCTGTTATCTATCTATGAAATTACACAGTGTAAAATTGCAGGAGAGGTGATATTAATATTCAGTGTTTTGAGAATCTCATGTCTGGGTTCTGTTCATGTTGCTATAACAGATTATATACTCATTCTATGTGTGACTTATAAGCTTTACTTCAAATGCCATGAGAGTCAATTATCTAAACACAGGTATGTGTTTCAAAACCACAGATGCCTGTTTCTAATTACCTAAAGTAAATATTCATGCATTATTAAATTGTCTGATAGGTGGCAGACATATGTTTTCCATTTCAGAAAAGCTTTGGACAGATTCTGAATAGTGTGTATGTATAGACATTAATTGTTTACACTTTTTACTTACGTAAATCCCATCTCTGAATTTGTATACCATTGGACTGTAAAATATAATTGGGAGGGAAAATGCATGATTTTTAAGGTGTAAAATTGATTTTGCCTGAAGTAAAACTACACTAAATTTGTGTAAGAAATAGTTGTTAATTATTATATTGGTTTTTGTGGAAACCATATTTGGCAAAATTCTGTTAATCCAACATCTTATAATTCAGTCCCAAGACCAAAAGTTTTGCTTTTGAACGGTAAAAAAGCTCTGTCATTGAAACAGGCAGATTTCAGGGACGTGTTCAAAGAAGGCCTCCAAGGGTGTCTGTACATCAATCATTGTGGTAACTCCAGACCCCTTTTCTCCTACTGCTTCATCTTCTTCAGCTATGAAGATTCCAGAAAACACAGAAGAAGAGCCTAATGATTTTGAACCAGTAGATAATGGAGATATCCAAATGGAGTACTCCTCTGATCAGTTGTACAGCCCAAGTATAAGCAGTGTAACAAACAAAATTACCTGTTAGAAATTAGCTCAGTATAGTTACCATCTCACAATCCAGATTTGATAATTCAACACCTGTCCAGTCCTACACAAGTGGGGTTAAGGAAATTTTGCTGTAATAAGAAGTGGGTAGTGTTCTTTTGGAGTTCTGTCACATGTACAGTCTAAAATGGTCATTTAGGCCCTCTTCATCGTGATCATCATTATCTTTTTTGATGTCATAATGCTACTACTATTTCTACTACTGCTGCTGCTGTTACAACAACAACTACTACTACTATTACTACTGTTTCTGATATTACAAACTAACATTGTGTTCTCTTCTGATGTAGGGAGTCCTTTTACTTGCCATATATCAGAGGCAGCTCGAGTTGTGATATCAGGTGATGGGTTGGAAAAAGTTGCAGTAAACAGAGCAGCTATGTTCTGTGTGGAAGCTGATCCTTCCCTTGGCCGACCTGATGTTCAGGTTTTGAGTCCATCTCGGCGACCACTGACTGTTGATGTGGGGGTCCAGACAGCCGGTGGGTACATCGTGCACTTCACACCTACAGATGTTGGTGAGTGAATCTTTTTGTGGAGTTTATGTCACATTTGCATCAAGTTTTCTGCTTGTTTCCTCTGCATGTACTAAGTTTTACATCTCACCAGATGATGACTGTTTTGTCATATGTTATCCCCATATTTCATTGTGATTGGCATGCAGATTTAGTAGCCTGAGACTTTTAGGTTCATTTGCAGCTGATGTCAAAAATTCCACCAGTATATTGACAGCCATTCTCTTAAAGATGAGTAAATCCACCTCATGAGACACATACATCAAAAGTACTGCAGGGTGCAGAATGTCGAGCATAATCTGAGTATAATGACTGAGCCATTGTTACAAACCTATAGAGAGAATGCTCATTCATCATCACTAATTTATAGCTATTAAGAGTAAAAAATCCTTCAGTTTCAGTGAAAGTCTTTCAATCTATTTTTTTTTATTCTTTGTTCTCATTAGTAATATATCACTGCAAGTACAAGCAATTACATGTAACCATTATGTGTATGTTGTGCAGTGACCATTGTGTGATCTGACAGAGAGGACAGAAAGCATGAACAATCAACAAACATGGATAATTCAAAACCCATTAAGCACTTCACTTCATGAACAACTAGTGACTGCAGTAAGATAACAGAAGTATGGGAAAGAGAAAGGAGTATCAGTCTCTACATTCATACCCTTCACCAGAAAGTTGCCATACAACAGACTTAAAGAAAGATCATGGAAATAAGGGTGTGGGAAGTAAAACCTTTGTTCAGTGTGCATTTTAATAAAATGGAACAGAGTCCTTCATGAGAAGGCAGTAGTTATTTGTCAGGCCAAGAAATTCTCAACTTTTATACTGCCCAAAGTTTCAATACGATGTGTGCAACACCCTGGCACTGAACACTGTCTTCAACTCCATGAACCCAATCTACATAATATTTACTGCTAACCTGTTCAGTGCTACTTTTCCATTTACATTTCGGTCTCCTAAGTAGTAATAATTTAAAAAAGGTGCATTTCGTTGGTTTATGCTGTATAATTATATTACAGTGCATGGTACAAAAAACATAAAAAAAGAGGTTTTCTGTCTACAATCAATAAATTCAGTAGGTAATGAAAAATTAAAGATGAAATGTGTACAAGTAATTTGTAAGATAATGGGAGTATTTTGGTTAAGTCTGTTTGCTGATTATATATTGAACTGTATAAGTGTAGAATTTGTTTGCAGTTGACTATAAAGTTTAAACATGTGTGCATTTTCAGGTGATCACAGCGTGGAAGTTAAACTGGCTGGTGTTCATGTTGAAGGCAGTCCATTCCTCATCAAGGCTTATGACGCTGCTAAAGTGAAGGTCACGGACATTAATTCTGGGGTTGTTGGAAAACCAGTTTTCTTTAGTAGTATGTATAAATTATTTTTCTACAAACATAGAGATTCCTAAATATATTTTGTAGGAGGTTCTTGTATCATACTGGACTCATTATGTAAGACATTAATTTAAATGAGCATGCCAAACTTACAAGACCTGATATGAAGCATTTTAAAGACAGCATAAGAAATATGTAAGGGATACTTAAAAAGTTTTTACTTAATTTCTGCAGCAGGATACATGAGGTATATGCCCTTCTGGGATGTGATGCCATGTCACTGGCTAATTGGCCCCTGATGTTTCAAGACACCATAGTGGATTTTAGAAATCACTGGTGTACTTATTCCTTTTAATGTTCCAGACCAAAGTAAAGTGAAATATAAACAGTCTTCATATGGCGTTAATTTATATTTCTTTTGGACTAAAATCAATTAACTTCATTACCTTACTTTTTGTTATGGAAAAATATGGTAAAATGCTAAGAATTAGCAATAAAATGTTGATTGGTTAATTGTAGTTTGTTATTTTTTTTTAATTCCTATTTGACTAAAATTAATTCACTTCTGTACTTCTTATGTTGTTTAATTTTGGTAGAATGCCAAAATGAAAATTTTGATTGGTTAAAATTTGTGTACTATTGTGTTTATAGTCAATGCCAGCCAGGCAGGTGCAGGAAACTTGGAGATCATTGTGTCAGTCAGTGGTCATAATGTGCCCAATTATGTACAGTCTGAAGGGAATGCAAAGTTCCGGGTAAATTTCAAACCCCAAGAAGCAGCTCCACATAGTCTCAGTGTTCGGTTTAATGGAGAACCTGTACCAGGTATGTCCCAGTTGGCTTTTTTGTAGCCCTTTATCTGTAAAATTACACTCCTCTGGGGTGAAGTTGACATTGTAGTTAGATGCACAGCTTGTAATAATTATACATAGAAGAACACAAACATTACAACATTTCAAATCTGTAGAACTTGCTTGATGTGTTTAATTTTCTAAGCATTTAATTTTGTTAGTCATAATAGCCGCTATCTGACACTGTTATTTATTTTTGACTCACACCAGCTACTGTGCAGGGAATAAGCATTTGAAAAAAGACTGGTGACATTTTGAATATCTGAGAATTATGTGGTGTAGAGAATTGTTGCTTCACACACTATGCAGTAAAAGTTTGTTTACCCATTTCAATTTGGTAACAAGGTTTGTCTGTAGATACAATGGCAACTTACAAAAAGCAATATTAATGTGGGTTATGATAGAAAAATAAAACATCAAATATTTACAAAACATCACAAACAATACAATCCACATGGCAGTGTGTTTAATATCTCACAGGTGTTCTAGGAGCTGATACTTCATTAACTTTCTCTGGGAGAACAACAGGATAATATGCAGAGGTGTAAATCTCAATGGATTCCATGGAGAAACATGATGTTGGAACAAACATGCCACTAAACAAAGTGCTGGATAAACATACTTACTGTATATTGGTCCCTCAGGGCCATTTGATGTATGATACTTTATTACATCAAGCACATATTTTAAGCATCTGATATTTGGGGGAAATTCATTCTGAGATATCATATTCACTGTTGGAATTTCAGTTCCATTACTTTAGGTCATGACCTTGAATTGAGTCTGCATGATCTTGCATGTGAACTGTACAGTTCAGTTAGGTTTTCTTGAATTGAAACTACAATTCTAGAGTTGATGGATATATCATAATTACAGTGGCCTTCAGGTTATATAAATGGTGGGAAATGTATTGACTAGCTGAGAAATTGTTAGATCATGAAGAATAACTCTGCATAATGTGGTACAGTACAAGTGTCAAGATATAATGAGCCTGTGGAACGTGCAAAGTGGGACATACAGGACACTAAATGTCATTTGGCTTGAAGATATGGTACCTTACATCAGCAACTTGCAGATATGAAGAATACTTTTATGTAGTATTTGCTGACATACTTATTTCTTCTCTAGGTTCTCCATTCATGTGTAAAGTTTTAGATGCAAGTCAAGTATTAATATCTGGATCAGCTTTGAAAATGTCACCATTGGGTCGCACTGCATTTGTTATGGTGGATCCCCAGATGTCAATAGGAGACCTAGGGTCTTGTGATGTCACAGTAACCTCACCATCAGGTCAGACCATTCCAGTCAGGCTAAATAAGTCAGACAAGTTTACAGCAGAGTTCATGCCAACTGAAGTGGGTGAGTTTTAGTTGAGAACTTATCAACTGTATACAAACCAAGTTGTTGACAAACAACATAACAATAGTCTTTAAAGACTATATTTTAACACATTTGCTGCCAGCTATTTAAATACCCAGGAGCATTAACCTTTTAGCGCCGAACTTCAACTAAAGTGGACGTGCAGTGGGCCCTTTAACCCTTTCCCCGTTCAATTTAAATCGCTAGTGCCTGGGCAGAAGAGCCGAGTTTTTTCACGGGACATTTAAATTTACGTATTATACCAGAAAAGCTTTAGAGCGTTTAGAGGGGGAGGGGACTTTTAAATTCCGAGCGCTTTGGAGCGTTAGGGAGGGGAAAGGGTTAAATAGCCGAACAGCCACTAAAGTGGCCGCGCAGTGAGCCCTTTAAATAGCCGAACAGCCGCTAAATTCCGGCGTCAAAAGGCTAAAATGCCAGCCATTTAAAGGGTCCACAGCCCCTTCTTTCATGATTTCAGTAAAAAAATAATTACATGAAAACTATATGAGATAAAGACTTGAAATGTAGAACATACCTTCAGTAATGTTTCAGCGTGTGATATGGTGTGTAGCAGCCTTCTGGATGCATAGGAACACCACACTGAGCACAGAGAAATCTAGTTTCTTTCTTGATATTTTTTCGCGCACACACTCGACTTTTCGTGTTGGCGTTTTATCATTTTTTGTGGGTGGAA
>Ga0123355_10009734_pt1 | contig 14653 bp, 9 predicted proteins | sample TergutEmb28metaG_3_FD_89872 | JGI IMG/M metagenome (GOLD analysis project Ga0123355, IMG submission 89872) | Embiratermes neotenicus P1 segment gut microbial communities from Petit-Saut dam, French Guiana - Emb289 P1 | ecosystem: Host-associated > Arthropoda: Insects > Digestive system > Gut ...
GGGGGCCAGGGTACAAAGGGGGCCCCGAGTCTCCCTCTTAAGCGCACCGTTTATACCGGCATTCGGTCTCACACAATGACGCATGCTGTTGTGCTGGAGGTAAGATGGCTGGAGCGTGACGCTAGTCACCTCTCTCTGGTGTCAAGGTTAAGAATTCTCGGAGCTCTGCCTCCATTCGTCCATTCATCGCCACGGTGTACTGATTAAATCGGCACTTGAACGACTTTTCCTTTCCTTTTGTCAGATTTTGTGTAGCTTGCGAAAACTTCGGATTGTATTTACAGTCCGACAGATCTGTAGGCCTGATAGCATTGGACAAGCCTTGTTTCTCGTTTCGAAGGTCTTCGCTTCAGGTCTAGATCAGGAGAAAACATGTCCTGACGGAACTTTACTACACCGCCCGGACGGTTGTGTCAGTTTGTCTGCCCACCATCAATGTTGCATGCCCAATCAGTACGTAAGCAATCCACCAGTGTAGCTGCTTTATTTCTTTACCTGACGACGGAAGCATAACCAGCATTCGAAACGTCGTGCTTCGTTAACAATTAGACCAAAGCTAACAAACCTATTGAAGGTGTGCCCAAAATGGCACGCGGCCTTCACTGCTGTCCCAATTTTTAATTCCTTTCTTCCGACCGCTGTCTCTACATTGTGCATAACTTGTGTACATACACACGTATCTGACTGCGTGCAGATTGTATATGAATTGCCGTTGCTAGCAGATAACACTGCATTGAAACTATTACACAAATCGGAGGAGTGCAAAGTTTTGCTAGATATTTATGGTTGGGGCGCTGGTCTGGCAGTGACTGGGCGAAGAGGTGACATTGGACAGAATGTTTTGCAGTTTGCTTTTGAACAGAAAGCAGCAGCAGCAGCCACATTTTGTTGTTTAACGCGTTCCGTGAGGAGGCCTTTATTGGAATATCATGTGATAATTGTACTGTGAATTAATTACATAATTATATATGCATTAATGATAATAATGCAGGAATTAATAATAATTATGAAAGATTCCGATGCACATTGCATGCTGGATACCTAAGGTTACAAATCACACTCACAATATGTAACACTTACTGCCTTCTCACTGCAACAATGGTTGCACGCACGCACCTCGATTTTGCGTTATACGTATATTGCCTGTCTTGTTAAGTGTTATAATTATTAATTTTGAAAGTTTTACCAATGGACATTGTAGCCAACACTTTTCATAATAGATGTATGTCTGTTCCTCATTCGCAGGTCCTTTCTTTATCCTGTGGAGCCATTCTCGCTTGAGTGATCCTTGTTCACTCACTGGGAACTAATATTGCAGTCTGCAGTACAGTTGGGGCTGTCACAAAGAGAATAGTCTGCAGTGCAGCTGGGGCTATCACAAAACAGCAGTCCACATTGCAGTTGGGACTGTCACAAAGAGAATAGTCTGCAGTACAGTTGGGGCTGTCACAAAGAGAGCAGACTGCTTTACACTTTGGGCTGTCACAAAAGAGCAGTCTGCATTGCAGTTGGGGCTGTCACAAAGAGAATAGTCTGCAGTACAGTTGGGACTGCCACAAAGAGAGCAGTCTGCATTGCAGTTGGGGGCTGTCACAAAAGAGCAGTCTGCATTGCAGTTGAGGCTGTCACAAAGAGTCTAGTCTGCAGTATAGTTTGGGTTATCACAAAGAGAGCAGTCTGCAGTGCGGTTGGGGCTGTCACAAATAGAGCAGTCTGCAGTAGAGTTGGGGCTGTCACAAAGAGAATAGTCTATAGTGCATTTGGGGCTGTCACAAAGAGAATAGTTTGCAGTGCAGTTGGGGCTGTCACAAAGAGAGCAGTCTGCATTGCAGTTGGGGCTGTCACAAAGAGAATAGTCTGTAGTGAATTTGGGGCTGTCGCAAAGAGAATAGTCTGTAGTACAGTTGAGGCTGTCACAAAAAGAGAATAGTCTGCAGTGCAATTGGGGCTGTCATAAAGAGAATAGTCCGCAGTGCAGATGGGGCTGTCACAAAAGAGCAGTCTGCTTTGCACTTTGGGCTGTCACAAAAGAGCAGCCTGCAGTACAGTTGGGGCTGTCAGAAAGAAAATAGTCTGCAGTGCAGTTGGGGCTGTCACAAAGAGAATAGTCTGCAGTACAGTTGGGGCTGTCAGAAAGAAAATAGTCTGCAGTGCAGTTGGGGCTGTCACAAAGAGAATAGTCTGCAGTACAGCTGGGGCTGTCACAAAGAGAATAGTCTGCAGTGCATTTTGGGCTGTCATAAAGAGAGCAGTCTGCATTGCAGTTGGGGCCGTCACAAGGAGAATAATCTGCAGTAAAGATGGGGCTGTCACAAACAGAACAATCTGCATTGCAGTTGGGGCTGTTACAAAAAGAGCAGTCTGCATTGCAGTTTGGGCTGTCACAAAGAGAAGAGTCAGCAGTACAGTTGGGGCTGACACAAAGAGAGCAGTCTGCTGTGCAGTTGGGGCTGTCACAAAAGAGCAGTCTGCAGTAGAGTTGGGGCTGTCACAAAGAGAATAATATGTAGTGCAGTTGGGGCTCTCACAAAGAGAAAAGTCTGCAGTGCAGTTGGGGCTGTCAAAAAGGAGCAGTCTGCATTGCAGTTGGGGCCGTCACAAAGAGAATAGTCTGCAGTGCAGTTGGGGCTGTCACAAAGAGAATAGTCTGCAATGCAGTTGGGGGCTGTCATCAAGAGAATAGTCTGCAGTACAATTGGGGCTGTCAGAAAGAGAAAAGTCTGCAGTACAGTTGGGTCTGTCACAAAGAAAATGGTCTGCAGTGCAGTTGGGGCTGTCATAAAGGGAATATTCTGCAGTGCAGTTGGGGCTGTCACAAAGAGAGCAGTCTGCAGTACAGTTGGGGCTGTCACAAAGAAAATAGTCTGCAGTGCAGTTGGAATTGTCACAAACGAGCAGTCTGCATTACGGTTGGGTCTGCCACAAAAGAGCAGTCTGAAACACAGTTGGGGCTGTCACAAAAGGAATAGTCTGTAGTACAGCTGGGGCTGTCACAAAGAGAGCACTCCGCATTGCAGTTGGGGCTGTCACAAATTGAGAAGTCTGCAGTACAGTTGTGGCTGTCACAACGAGAATATTCTGCACTGCACTTGGGGCTGTCACAAAAGAGCAGACTGCATTGCAGTTGGGGCTGTCACAAAGAGAGCAGTCTGCAGTACAGTTGGGGATGTCACAAACGGAGCAATCTGCAGTGTAGTTGGGGCTGTCACAAGGAGAGCAGCCTGCAGTGCATTTGAGGCCGTCACAAAGAGAGCAGTCTGCAGTACAGTTGTGGTTGTCACAAATAGAGCAGTCTGCAGTACAGTTGTGGTTGTCACAAATAGAGCAGTCTGCAGTACAGTTGGAGCTGTCACAAAGAGAGCAATCTGCAGTCGTTTTGGGGCTGTCACAAAGAGAATAATCTGCAGTACAGCTGGGGCTGTCACAAAAAAAGCGGCCTGGAGTAGAGTTTGGCTGCCACAAAGAAAGCACTCTCGAACAGCTAACAGGCTGAAACTGGCTTCCATGTGGCCCACTGGTCGACATTGATAGCCATGTATCACATGACTGTAGTATTCACGCGCGACTCTATGGCCTCTTACGTCGGTCGTTTAATTCTTCTTAGTCATAAAATCAACAGTTTCTCTCACGACCGGACTTCCACCGTCTGATTGTTGTGTTGTAATTTTTATGGCCTGTGATCGATATTTAAATGTGTTCGTTTTCCCATCGCGTACCTCACAGAGAACACAGGCTTTGGTAATGATGGCAACTGGCGCGTGACTAACAACACGAAAGGTGGGACTCACATGTAGCGTTATATGGTGTGTGCTGGTCTCATTTGGAATGCAACGTAGAAACTGGAGAAATATTGACATAAAATTCGACAAGCTTCCAAGTACTGACATGTCAGTTCACGATTTGCACTAGAACAAAACGTCGCAGGGCCTTCACGAACGCTACAAGAATCCTATTCTCAGAATTAAACGCCTTCCGGAAATCTGGGAAGGATGAGGGGACGTGTTTGGCAGGCGTTGTGCACACAGTACAGCGGTTAAAGTGTTCGAAGGCTGACGGAAATGTAGCCACTTTAATGCGGCGGATTGTTGGTTAAAGAGGAACGCTTGGTTCGCCGATGTGTCAGCCTGCCGCGGTGTTCCCAAACAGTTGCCACTTTCCAAGGTGCAGAGAACGTGCTGCCTACCGTACGAAAGAAGCTGGCTGGTACAGAGCCTGGCTACGGGCTGGAAGGTCCGGGAATCAAATCCCGGTGTGGCGAGATTTTTCCACACCCGTCCACACCGGCTGGGGGCCCACCCAGCCTACTATACATTGGGCACCGGTTGTTTATCAGGGGTAAATCGGTCGGGGCGTGGCGTTGAGCACCCACTCCATCTAGGGCCGAGGTTAAAGAAATCCCAAAGTCTAAGGTGTAAACAACCGTGCCGATGGAATACAGGATGATATGAGGGTACCTCTACTCCCCCTCTGGGCATTCGTGTTCTGTTCTAGGGCAAACTTTAACTTTACCTTTACCTGTACTGTATAAATGAAGCTGCAGAACGTAATTGCCCACAAAATGGAGCTCCAGATTTATTGTTCCTGTTATCTAAAGCTCAGTGATCGCTATATATACCACCACGTTGAACATAAGCAAAATTCGACGTTCTGCCCACACGGTGTATTCGTGTGTTTGTGTGGATCTGAGAAAAAAACAACGATTATTTCACTGTACAGCTTTAACTGGCTGGTTTTTATAACAGAGAATTAACCCTTTGTAGCCCAGTGGTCACTATATGTACCACCAGTTTACCATTAACAAAATTCCACTTTCTGCCCACACAGTCTTTTCATGTGTTTTGTGTGGATCTCAGAACAAACAACGATTATTTCTCTATACTGCATTAACTGGACGGTTTTTATAACCGAGCCGGAGCGTGTTTACTGCGCGGTACGGCCTGAATCTGCAAGTTCAAATCAAATTAATCTTAGGCCTTCAGTTATCAGCATATGAAAGAGACATGATTTGCAAGTGACAATAGTCTTCTGGTATGAGACACTGGTGACTATAAGGCTTTATATCACGGACGAATCTTCATCAACAACACTTTGAGAACAACAAATTGACGTCACTTCCTGAGGGTAAGAAACCGCTAAACGTATCCCACTCACAACAAACACTGAATGGGGTAATTGTGTATGGGACTTCCGTGACTGCAGTTTCAATATTTTGATATAATAATATTACAGTCAGTAACAAAACAGCATATATAGTGATCAATATTAAAAATTCGGCGACATGTTTCGGTTCAAAGGAACTATCATCAGGTCAAATATGAAAACACAATCCTGGTACATTCAAAGAGTGGGTTAAATGTGTTGTGAATGCGTAAAATGGATGAAACTGGCTCGTTGTTGTATCCGATGGGTAACATTAAGCAGCTTATTGACAATCTACATATCTCAGATTTATTTTTTAATACTTGTTAGTTAGCAGAGAACTGCGCTCTTCTGGGTTATTACGCAGCGATTAGTGGTAATGCCTTACCGACGTTTCGGTAAGGGCTTACCACTACTCGCCGCCTAATAGCCCAGAAGAGCCCCTGTTAATTATCCATTGTGTTGTCCTTTAGTTAAAGACAATGTAGCCCCAATATCTGTTCCCTTACAGTGACCGCTGCGTTAAGTGGCCTGTATGGAGGCGACTCCATTGGGGGTCACCATTATTATTATTATTATTATTATTATTTACTTACTGCAATTGAGTTTTCACTCGGTGGCAGTAGTTCTTACACTAGTACAGACAAAATCAATAAGAATAAATATACATAAACGAAACAATACAATAACACAGTACAAACAATAAAAACACCGTAAATACAAATACACATATTACCAAAACACCCACACAATTGTCAAAATACCCCCACATACACACAACGACACACTACAAAACAAGTTAAAACAACCACAGTACAAGACACACACCAAATGAAATAGTCACAATACAATCAAGTGCCTTCAGTATAAGGTCACCCTAATGTACAATGTACAATGTACATTGTACTTCTGTCCCCAAGAACTTGACCATATTAATTTATCGAATAATTTAAATATGTTGCTAATATTTCATCTTGAGCACCACGTGGCTGTGCCATGAGCGTCTGATAGACACGTGGAATGTGAACAGTCCCCAGTTCGAACACCGTTTATACACTTGGTATCACTGGACAGCCTACTGTGCCAGCTTACCTAGAAGGTATCATTTCGCCATTTTGTCATCCATCCACCATGTAGAATTCGTTTATACTGAATTCATAACCTGTCGAATTCCCGCAGCTTCGCAGCCCACCCGTGCATCAATGCAACTTCCCGCACACCGACTGTACACCGATTGTACACCGATTGTACACCGCACTTTTCAGTCAAGTACGCAACACTTTTGTGTCTGCAGTCCAAATCCCAGGCCGCAGGCCGAACGTCCTGAATCAAGCGTTAGTGTTTATTCAGCCCCTCCGTGGAAGTTAAGGAGAGTTAAGATCCACCTCAAATTGTTCCACGACCACTTCCCTGCTGCCATATTTTCCATTGTTGCCCTCGTATCGTGCGTGCCGTTAGGAAGAGATGGCTGTCCAAATGCTTGATATTTCGTCAGTCCAGTAAATGTGTTCCAACACGGAACAGAAACTGAACGTTCCAACGCCACAGTTGCTACAAAGTCTGTTGTTAGTCGCGGCGCGCTTCGGATAACCCTGCAGCGCAAATACCTCCAAAGTCCTTCTTCGCATTCCTTGACGACGTGACAATGTTGCTCTGAGAGCCAGCACTGTGCCAATTATCGCCCATAATACGCCGTTGCCAATTTTACAAAATCTCAGAACACGGTATATTCTGCCTGTAATGAAGGTAAAGGTAAAGCTCGCCCTAGAACAGGCAACGAAGACCTCGGCGCTAGATGGGGGGCGGGTGGTTAGCGCCACGCCCCGGCCGCTTTACCCCCGGGAAAGACCCGGTACCCATTGTATAGGAGGAAGGATGGGCCCCAGGGCCGGTCTGGACGGGTGCGGAAAATCTCGCCCCTACCGGGATTCGATCCCCGGACCGTCCATCCCGCAGCCAGTCGTTACAGGCTGGACGGTCCGTGGGTCGTTCACGTAATTGGCAGTAATTTATACATTTCCATCAGACACAGCAGATTCATTAAATTCAACATCTTAAGGCATTAAATGTACTTTAACACCTGAAGACGTGCTAGGACGATCGAAACATGTAGCATGCATTGTTGGAGTTAATTTGCTGTGTGTGACAGCAACGTGTCAATTGCTGTTAATGTGTCACAGCACAACGGGATGAACTGCGTCAAAACGCGTTCACGTAATGTTGCCGATAAGCAAATTAGAGGCGTCTTATCAGCTGAGCAGGATGATGGCTTTGTCCGCCTCTGTGTGTGCAATCAGTGGGCTAACTGGCCGAATGCAGACCTTCCTACAAGCTTTCTGTCGCTGACAGTGAGGTGGTGTTATAATGTTATAACGCTCGTGGTTTTGCTAGTGGCAATTGTTACTCACCTGCCACCTCCCTCTGTCTCCATCTCCACAGTTCAGCTTCTGAGAATTTATTTAAATTTCAGTTTTTTACGTATAGCTGTACACGTCTCTATTCTTGTTCTCAAATTGTGCCATTTGAAGGTAGTCTACGTGATGCCCACATTTAAGTTCCTGTGACCCGGAAGACACGTGGCATCTCCAGTGTCAAAACGAACCGTTTGATGCCTTCCTGCTGTAGCCGCTCTTCACGAACCGACACGTAAACACACTCTTGCCTTTGAGTGATTACGTTGACATGGAATTCCTCACACTGTGCCAGTCTGTGTCCAGGCGGCCTATTGGCTCCACCAATGTAATGGTTAAAAATAATATGCCACCGCACGGCGTTAAGGCGTATGGGGGAGTGGAGTTATAGTAGCATATACTCCTAAGCTGGGCGGTAGATGAAGGCGTGTGGTCAGCCTTTCATCGCGCATCCATTAGTGTTAACCAGGAGGCTGGGAGAGCACCAGAGCCACTTTGAACGCTTGCGACAGGAGAAAACTATCTTACACTGCCGCGAATCGAACCGCGGTTCCTCGGCCATCCAGTCCGTAGCGTAGTCACTATGGCTACTGAGCTACCCTGGCTCCTATGCCCGTCTTCAACTCCGCCAGTTAATCCTTAAAAAGAAAGTTTGCCCTGAACTGCATTTAAAGACCCAATCCATACCGCGCAGTAAACAAGCTATATCTCTGTTACAAAAACCAGTCAGTTAATGCAGTATAGGGAAATAATCGTTATTTGTTCTGAGATCCACACAAAACACATAATTACACTGTGTGGACAGAACGTAGAGTTGTTGTGTTAAACTGGTGATACATGTAATAACCGCTGGGATTTAGAGGATTGAAGACAGCAGTTTACCTCCAACTACAGAGCCGAGATCAAGTTTGTGTGAATGTCTGCCTCCACTCCACCATACACCTTACCGGCCTGATGCTGTGCACTGTGCAGTATTGCCAATCTGACAGTTTATTCGCGCTGGCAATAAACGTGCTGGCGTTTCTGCTTGCTGAGAACTGCACATGGCTGCGCATGTCGCTCTGCATCATAGCTGCTGCGGGTGTTAATCCCTCGTAGTGCAAGTTTGCACCGGTTTGCACCAGCACGTCGCTGTTTGCACCACCACGCCACCTGCTGTCCACAGCACGACCGTCGCAGCCGCCACAAACTGCACACTAACGACAGCCCAATGACCAGCGCTGCGCTGTTTACCTCAACAGACTGAGACTTTCTAATTTGGTCCCCCAAAAACAGATGTAAATTTATACCGACTTGTGGTTCTCACAGCGGTGGTGCTGAAGACTAAGGTCTTCCGGCATGTGACGCCGTGTCGCAAAGGATCGCAGCGCCATCGTTTTCAAGCGTCAAGGAGTCCAATCATTCGTGAAAATGGAGGCATTTTGATCGGTCGAAACGTCGGCAACCACTTACGTCACGCCATGACGTCACATCCCAGCAGACTTGAATCGCGTGAAATACCAAATGGAAAAAAATGTATGAACTCTGGTATAAGGTGAAGTTGCATCCGTACGTAATTAAACACCACAAGTAAAGGTTTATGAAGAAACGGAAGTCTGGGTTTGTCATTAGGTGTATTTGCCTTGATAGTCTCACGTTCCGATCGCTCTAACCACGTTCAAGGGGCCCCCAGCCGCTCCCAACGCCCACATGGGTGCTGTCTGACGCTGTCGTGCATCGAATTTCGATTCCCGGGTCGTCCGGCCTGTAGCCTAGTCACTATCCTGACTGAGCTACGCCGGCTTGCCAACTTTCAGTTAAGAAAACATCAACTGCGTATGCCTCATACTGTCGGCGATGTCGCTGAAGCTTTTCATTTTGCTGTTTGTTTTTATGTTTTGGTATTAAAGAGGGACGGAAGAGGCAAAAAGTAACAGAAAATTGGAGAAAATAGCATAGTGAGGAAATTCACCGTTTGTGTTTCTCGTCAAATGTTATTAGGGTGATAAAATCAAGGAGGATGAGATGGGCTGGGCATGTGGCACGTGTGGGGGAGAGGAGAGGTGCAGTTCTTTGTTGGGAACACCTCAAGGAAGGAGACCACCTGAAAGAACTAGTTGTAGATGAAAGGATGATGTTAGAATGCCTCTTAAAGGAATAGGATGGGAGGTAGTGGACTGGCTGTGTTGATATGAGGGTAGGGACATGTGGCGGGATGTTGTGAATACGGTGATGAACTTCCGGTTTCCATAAGACGTGGGGAATTTCTTGACTAGCTGAGGAACTGTTAGCTTCTCCAGGAGCACTCTACTTCATGGAGTTAGTTAGATTGAGTCAAAGTATGTAGTGTCGATTCGCAGTATTAATAAAAAGTAATGTGGGATTGGACAGTTGTTGCCCAACTTGAGGCATTACAGTGCCTCATTCCTTAAGGCAATAAGGAAATTCACGAAAAGACGCAGTCATTAGCCTGTTCTCCGGCCGAAGTTTGAACTCCGAACCTTCCGAACATGAAGAAAGAGTGGTATTGTATTGCGATATCGGATTTGTGGTGTACAAAGTGTCACTGGCACATGTAGTTCCTTCCTTCCCCCTCAGTCGCCCTCCACCAGCGCCCACCGACGGAGTATAATCTTAGCAACTCACGTCTTTAAGTGAGACACAATATTAGGGCTCTGTGTAAACTTATTTACTGCCAACACCGTGCTGCTGATGAGCTGCCATTAGTGCCGGCGACTTTCGCCGAAACAGGGTGCATATAAAGCGTGGCGTGCGAGGGGCATCGTGTGCAGACAGCATGAAGACGTTGGCACTGCTGTGTGTCGTGGGGCTGGTGGCAGCCAGAGACTCCTTCAGCGGTAGGATCGCTATATACGGTGAGTTGACACTGAAGCTACTTGCAACTGGAATGCTTGCCGCTTGGTCGCGTGTTGTCGATTGTAGGCAGTGGCCTACTCAGGAATTTTGGTGGGGGGGTGGGGGGGTTCAACAAATTCAGTTGAGGACAGTGGGCAGAGAGAATGGGGATCTGGGGGCGGTAGCCCCTAGTCAGGGGTTCTGGAGGCAGCTGTAATTTGGTACAAGAAATTTCATTTCATATAGTTAAATTTTCTTAATTTTTGGTACTTTAAGACTATTTATGATGACAAGCAATTTATTTGTCATTGCTAATGTGAAACAATTGCGAACCGACGGTAGTTTTAGAATTTTACTGCCTTTTTTCCGAACATCTTGGGGTGTTGGCGTCATAAATTCTGCAATTTTTAACAGTTTTCACAATCGGGTTGAATTTGGCACGATTTTGGAGGGCCTTCGGAATTTGAGGGGGGGGGGTGTCGAACCCCCCAAACCACCCCCCTCGGTACGCCACTGATTGTAGGTGCGCAGTTCTTTCGTATGGGTCTGGTGTTATAAGTTGGTACCTCCGTTTGTCTTTGTTTTTGGTGGCTGCTGCGTGATGATAACCTTCTTGTGGTGCAAAGTGACACGTGGTCTTGGATGGTTCGTTGATTTTAAACAGTATAATTCCGCAGCGTGCATATCGACAACATAAAATTTGTCCAACAGCGGGTTTTTTGCGAAGAGCGGGATGTGGGATTTCCGACGTTGCGGTTAGTCGTCATTCCTTCATCTTCGCCTTCAGGCATTACCCTGCGGACCCAGACGAAACGGCGAGATATGCTGGCCTATTATCTGAAGATTGTCACGATGGACGTGCAGTTCTATTACCTCTGTAAATTGCGTCTAACATTCCGGCCGCGACACCGGTAAAAATATTCACGCTGCACAGAAAAGATTATGTTGAATTGGTACTGCAGTCATCTGCAGTAAAGACTAAAGCGTACGGATTCGGAATGCAAGGATAAAAATATGGAAGCATGGGAGGTGAACGTTTTTCATTTTTCTTCGTACTGTACCTACAACTTTACAGAATAAACAATAAGTGCCTGCAGAAAGCAGAGAGGAAGGTCCACAATAGAGGGCTCTGTGCTTCTAGCTATAGGTCGAATAGGCATATAACAAAACACGCTAAGCAGAGAAATGAAAGCCTGAATCGGCGTCACATCAAATGATACATCTTTCAGTGGATTCTGTCTAGGCCTATCCCATTTATTTATTTATTTATTTATTTTGGTTTCTGTACAAAGATGTGTGTCTAAACATACAGCTCCGACTGGTTGAGAAACGGATGGTCTGAGGTCCTGTCCAGGCGTTTGCCTGGAAGGACTGAAGTAAACGACGAGAGACGTCGGGTGAGGACAGCTGACCGGCCGGTGTGCCTGGGCATCATACAGGGACGCTTTTATCGGCAGCTGTCGTGGAATGTCCCAACCGATGCTCAATCTCTGTGCGATAGAACTGTCGAGTCCAGGGCTCCAGGAAAGGAATACTGTATTTCGAACGTAGGAAGGCGTCGAAATGATCCCAGAATGTAACTTTGTGTTGACTGACAGAGGCTGATTAGGGTCTGTTCCAGGGCTGGGCGAGACCCCGCAGCTGATCCGGCGTGGCACTTCATTTCCATTCCCGTACACCCGCAACGTTCCGGCACGGACTCCATTTCGAATGGAGGACCTGAGGCTCGGGCCAGTGACTGTTCTGTCGCAGCACCCGTCCGACCCGTCGCAACTGGTAGCACATCGCCTGCCCACTGGCCTCGGAGACGGCGACGCGCTGCGACATCTGATCGAGACGATCCAGCCTGTAGGCGAGAAAGTGGCACTGTTGGTTTATCCGCGGGGGCTACCCATCCTTGGTCCTGACAGCCAGGTCACGGGGCTCTCCGGTCTGGTCCGGAGTTCGAATGAGCCCTTCCTTATCATCAGACACAGGGGTGATGTTCGCACTGACCTCTTACAGCAACTTGGCGAACTGGAGGTACTGCATGATACTGTCAGGGTGGCGCGCGACCCCGATGACCTCTCCCTCTTCCCCATTCGCTATTATAACCCCTATGTGGCGAATGTTCACATGCCTTTTTTGGCGACCAAATATAGGGACCCATTTCTGTACAATTTTGACCAAAATCCTTATTATTCTGACAACCCCTATGGCCCTCAGGAAGGCCTGTACCACTACCCCTTTGTTTCGGGCGACGAACATGGAGACGGTTACTTGCGTTACAATGCTTACGACCACCCGAACATAAAGCCGGTAGCCATTGTCCTAGGAGATGAATTCGCCATATACTACCCAGCCTCCTACCCGATCCTTAACACTGTGCCCATCGTGGCCGCACCTGCACCCCCGTCTGTGGCCGCCTCTGTCACCGGCTTCTCCCCGTTGCTTGCGCCACCTGTTAAGGTGACGAAGAAACGCAACCAAATGTGAAGTGCCTGTGTGAATAAACTATTTGGAAACTGTGACTGGCTGCTGTTACACTTCGAAATTTGTGCGGGGTCCGCTGTCTGCAGTGGATGTCAGCAAATACCCGGATACTCAGTGAAATGACACTACAATTGCGTCCTTCTGAAGCCATTCCTAATCAACCTTCCTGTCAAGCGGCCTACCAAATGCAAGAACCGTGATTTGACGGCTGTCATGACAAAATACAAGCAATATACCAATATACTCGGCGGCTTCTTTCGGAAGAGTGGAATCTTGACATCGCACTGCTGACCTTCCCTTTTGCGCGCAGCCATAACCTCCATGATTTTCATCCTTAAGATTTGCATAATTTCGAGCACAAAAAAAATTCCATTCGCCGTTGGTAAGAGTGTTCAAACACTTGCTGTGCGAAGTGTCCACACAGTTACAAAATCTGACAATTGCCATAAACAATAAAATGCACATCATGCCGCCATCTTGTTATTCCTCAACTTCTCACGCAAGTTGCCTCTGAAACACCGCTTAATTTACGGACGCAGACTCACAAACACGCCGACAAATGTAAATACGAATATTGAAAAAGACGAGTGCAGGATCGCAATCTGAGCAGCACAAAGCCACGCGTGCTGCAAGCCCTGAAGTCGGTCACTCATTGCCTCAGCAGCTGTAACATTCAGCAGTTCTAATTTGCGCTCATAGAGAGTGTTTGTGTTCTGTGTGGATCGCAGGTTCTTCGGATTGGGTGTGCGCCCACTCGCTTGCTGATATTGAGTTCGAATCTCGCCGGGACATGTATGTCTGTCTGTTGTGAATGTTGTGTGTTGTCAGGTAAGAGGTCTGTGCGTTGGGCTGATCATTCGATCAGAGGAGTCCTACCGAGTGTGGTGTGTATGAGTGTGATCATGAAGCCCGTAATGTGTGCCATGACCTGGAATCGGGTCGAATCACCAAGGTGGGGGGAGTAGGTTTCTCAGGACTAACAGCGACTATTTCCCTGTATAGCATTAAGTGATTGGTTTTTGTCCGAGATGGATTGTGTTTACTGAGCGGTACGAGCTGAATCGTTATTAGGCGCTTTCGCCATATTGCGAAAAGCGACTATTAGCTTCGTCATGTCTGTCTGTCTGTCCGCATGGAACAACTAGGCTCCTACTGAACGGATTTTCATGCAATTTGATATTTGAGGATTTTTCTAAATTCTGTCTAGAAGATTCAAGTTTCATTTAAATCTGACAAGAATAGCGGGTAACCGATATACATTTTTTATTATACTTCATTCTTTTCTTCTTATAATGACAAATATTTCAGACAAAAGTTGTAGAGAAAATCAAAACACATATTTTGTGTCCAGTAACTTTTCTTAAAAAAATCGTGCAGTTTATGAGATAATGTACAAAATTATGGTAGAGCCAGACAGGACACATGACAATATGGCGCATGCGCATTGCATGCTGGATACCTAAGGTTACAGACACACACTCACAATGTGTAATACCTATTGCTTTTCCACTGCAACAATGGCTGCACGAAAGCGCACCGATGTTACGTTACACGTACATTGGCAATCTTGTTTAGTAACAGTGCAAATAGCTTAAGTTGCTATGGTTGTTACTGAATAACACAATAGGTACGTGGTCTTTCTCGGAGGTAAAGCGGCCGGGGCGTGGCATTGATCCTTCTAGCTACTTAACCCTTTGATGCCTAATGACGACTATAGTGGTCGTACCGCACCGCTAACCTCTAAACGTTGCATTTTATATATTTATTCAACACATATAGGTACTGAATATTTTAAA
>Ga0123355_10009736_pt1 | contig 14652 bp, 16 predicted proteins | sample TergutEmb28metaG_3_FD_89872 | JGI IMG/M metagenome (GOLD analysis project Ga0123355, IMG submission 89872) | Embiratermes neotenicus P1 segment gut microbial communities from Petit-Saut dam, French Guiana - Emb289 P1 | ecosystem: Host-associated > Arthropoda: Insects > Digestive system > Gut ...
AAGACATTTGTTGCTATTGCCATAGTCTCCGGAAAAGAAATAGGCCGAGGCTGCGGCAAGAGCAAGAAAGAGGCCGAGCAGCAAGCCGCGCAAGTTGCGCTTATTGACATGGGCTTTGATTTGGGGTAAAGAGTTATGAAAAATGTAATCGTAATAGGCGCAGGACCTGCCGGAATGGTCGCGGCAATAGCTGCTGCAAGAGGCGGCGCATGCGTTACGCTGTTTGAGAAAAATGAGAAGCTTGGCAAAAAGCTGTATATCACGGGAAAAGGTCGCTGCAATTTAACAAATGCATGTGATGAGGAAGACTTCCTTAAAAATGTGAAATCGAATGCGAATTTTCTCTACAGTGCGATATACGGCTATAATAGCCGCTATGTCATGGACTTTTTCGAGATTATAGGTGTGCCGCTTAAAGTCGAGCGCGGTGAGCGCGTTTTCCCCGAAAGCGATAAATCGAGCGATATTATCAAGGCCCTTAAAAAGGAGCTTGATCGGCTTTCGTGCAATATTCGGCTAGACACGAAGGTGATGGATGTTCGCGCCGAGGGTGGACAGGTGCTCGGCGTTTATGCCGACGCCCAGCTAATTGCGGCGGACGCGGTAATCGTTGCCACCGGCGGACTTTCATATCAATCGACAGGCTCAACCGGCGATGGGTATAAATTCGCCAAGAACATGGGGCATGAGATAGTTGATCAAAGGCCATCACTCGTACCGCTAAAGTCGCCGGATGGCTTTGTCCCTACACTCGCAGGGCTGAGTTTGAAAAATGTGGAGCTGCGACTTTTAGTTCGTGGCAAACAAGTTTATAGTGGCTTTGGTGAGATGCTTTTCACGCATACGGGAATCAGTGGCCCATTGGTTTTGACAGCTAGCAGGCATTATCATTCAGCCGATGCAGAAGTTCTCATTGACCTAAAGCCTGCGCTGGATGAAGCAACGCTCGACAAGCGCGTACTTAAAGATTTCGCGGACGCTAAAAACAAACGCTTCAAAAACGCGCTGGACGCGCTACTACCGTCCAAAATTATCCCTGTTGTGATAGAAAAGTCGGGAATTAATCCCGGAAAACAGGTCAACGAAATAACACGAGCCGAACGCGAGGCGTTAATTCGCGTGGTAAAAGCGTTTGGTGTTAAGATAAATGCAACCGAAGGCTATAATCAAGCGGTCATAACCGTCGGAGGCGTTTCAGTCAAAGATATAAACCCATCCACGATGGAGTCGAAGGTTTGCAAGGGGCTATATTTCGCAGGCGAGGTGTTGGATTTGGACGCGCTCACGGGCGGGTTTAACTTGCAGATAGCGTTTAGTACGGGGTTTTTGGCCGGTGGTTCGGTGGTTGGTGGTTCGGTGACCGGTGGTTCGGTGACCGGTGGGTAGATGACCTACTAACTTCATCATTGCGAACTTGATCCGCAATCTCATTTTTCGGAAAAAAGGTTGCGAATCAAGTCGGCACGAATATGTAGGCAATGACGGATAGGGAAAGTATATGTATGGGCAGATTCCCTTCGGCAGCGCATATTCGCCCGCTCAGTATCCGTCTGGAGAGTTATTCGCATCGACTGCAACCACAAACAAAGTAATCCCCCCAACAAGGAGGACAAAATGCAAAGATTCATCCGCGGCGCAACAACCGCCCTAAATAATGATAAAGCCGAGATTCTCGAAGCCACAAGAGAGCTAATCGAGCGCGTAATCTCCGAGAACTCACTCGACATCAGCCAAATCACGACCATTACATTCACCTGCACGCGAGATTTAGACCAAGTATATCCGGCGGTCGCGGCGCGTGAGCTTGGCATTGTCCATGCGGCATTGATGTGCATTGCGGAGCTGTATATCGAGGGCTCACTGCCCAAATGCATACGGCTCATGATGGGTGTGGATAGTGATGTTTCGCAAGCAATGGTCAAGCACGTCTACCTAAGAGGTGCTGCCGTACTGCGACCCGATATAACCGGCGGCACGCAAAGCAAACCCTTCCAAATTGCCATAGACGGCCCCAGTGGCGTCGGCAAAAGCACCGTCGCTAAACTCTGCGCGGCTAAACTTGGCTTCTCCTACGTCGATACGGGCGCAATGTACCGCGCGTTTGCATATTATTTCATGATTAGAAGCGTTGATGTTTCTGACGAAGTCACGATTATAAACACGCTCGACTCGTTGCCTATGGAAGTTAAATTCGAGAACGGCGCGCAAGTAATTTACTTAGAAGGTCGCGCGGTATCCGATGAGTTAAGGAGCCAGGACGTGGTTCTCTATACTTCGAAGATTGCTAAAATTCCTGCTGTGAGGCAAAAACTGGTCGCTATCCAGCGTGAGATTGCCGAAAAAGCCAGCGTCATAATGGACGGGCGCGACATTGGCACAGTTGTGCTAAAGGACAGCCCACTGAAAATATATTTGGACGCGTCCGCTGAAATTAGGACTAAAAGGCGCGTTTCGGAGCTTGAACGATTAGGGCATAAACCTGACTTTGACACGGTTTTGAAAGAAGTAATGGATAGAGATTATGCCGATATGAACCGCGAAAATGACCCACTCAAAAAAGCGGATGATGCGGTCGAGATAATCTGCGATAATATGGATGCCTACGAGGTTTGTGCGGTTGTTTGCGCGATGGCTAGGCAAAGAATGAATAGTTAAAGAGAGGTTGCCATGATTTTCAAATTTGTGAAATTAGTAGTCCGCTCGATTTTCCATATACTTTATGATATCGAGTTCATAGGCATTGATAAATTGCCCGAAAAAGGCGCGTTCATAATCTGCGCCAATCATATCAGTATCATGGATCCTATTCTTTTGGTCGCGTTCGTGCGTAGAAATGTTCGTTTCATGGCGAAGCATGAACTATATAAAATCCCCTTGCTGGGCAGTATCTTAACAGCCGCCGGAGCTTTTCCTGTCAACCGTGAGTCTGTGGAAATTACCAGCATAAAGCACGCGCTTGGGCTTTTGAAAAACGGCGAGGTTATGGGCATATTCGCCCAAGGCGGCCGCGTCGCGAGTGAAGTTGACGAAGACAGCGGCAAAGCAGGCGTTGCAATGTTTGCGGTTCGCGCCAGCGCGCCGGTTGTGCCCATCGGCATAAAGGGAAACTATCGTCCATTTACGAGAATGGTCATAAATATCGGCGAACCAATGTATTTTCAGGAAGAGGAAGGCAAAAAGATGCGCTCAGCCGAGCTTTCGGTTTTGACCAAGCAGATTATGGCTGAGATGAAGAAGTTGGCTGATACTAATTCTAGATTAAAACCAACAATTTAAGCTCCGCCTCCAAAAGAAATCGGATGAAGCGTCTGGACACGACCGAAGAGAGTGGTTTTTTGCGAAGCAAAAAATTCAGAACTGCGGGAATTAAGCCGTTTGGAGGTGACTTTATGAATGAAGAATTGTTGGACTTTAGTCAGAACTTAGTATGTGTAGCGGAGGTGCGTGGTGGAAATAATATTAGCCAAAAGTGCAGGGTTTTGCTATGGCGTTGCGCGTGCCGTTCGAGGCGTTTGTGAGCATGGGCTTGAAACACAAATCGCTTGCCTCGGCGCGATTACTCATAACAAAACCGTGCTTAAAAACCTACACAATCGCGGCATAACCGTAATAGATTCACCAAACGAGCATGAAAATCGAACAGTCGCAATCCGCGCGCACGGCGAGGCGAGGCAAGTTTATGAGCTCATGGACGCAAGCGGCATAAGCTATATCGACTTCACCTGCCCCGATGTTAAAAAGATACATAGTATAATCGACAAAAAATCGCGCGATGGTTATGAAATATTAATCATAGGCGACAAGGCGCATCCTGAGATTATCGGCTGCGCCGGCTGGAGTTTTGGCAATAATCCACCTGTTATAATTTGTACTCCGTATGAATGTAGCGCACTAACTTTGGACGAAAACAAAAAATACGCCGTTGTAGTCCAAACGACGTTTTTATCAAACACCTTTGAAGAAATCGCAAGCATGCTAAAAATCAAATTAAAGAATATAGAATTTTTTAACACCATTTGTAAATCAACCGAGCAGCGTCAAAAAGAGGCGGAAGAAATTTCAAAAAAAGTTGACATAATGCTCGTTTTGGGCGATAATCTAAGCGCGAATACTAGGAAACTTTATGAAATTTGCAAAAAAAATTGCAAAAATACGTATTTAATCGAAAGTATTGAAGAATTTATGTTGAATAATATAAAGAAAAATGATAGAATTGGAATAACGGCCGGTGCATCCACCCCGCCAGAGATTATAGAGGAGGCTATCACTAAGATGAGCGAGCAAGATAATAATGTTGTAGATCAAACTTTTGAAGAAATGCTGGAGGAGTCTTTTGTAACGCTACATACAGGAGATATTCGCAAAGGCATAGTCGTCCAAATAAACGGGGGGGAAGTATCTGTTAATTTAGGTTTTAAGTCCGATGGGCTTATACCGCGCGGTGAGTTTTCTGATGACCCAACTATTAACCCTGCTGATGTTTTCAAACCCGGTGACGAGATTGAGGTTTTCGTAGTAAGAGTTAATGACAGAGAGGGCGAGGTTTTGCTTTCTCGCAAAAGACTTGAAATGCAAAAAGGCTACACCCAAATTGAAGAAGCGTTTGAAAACAAAACGACGGTCAAAGGTCGCGTTGATGAGATTATAAAAGGCGGTCTTTCTGTTTTGGTTAAAGGTGTGCGCGTTTTTGTGCCGTCATCTCAAATTTCAACAAGGTTCATTGAGGATTTAAGCGTGTTTAAAGGTCAAGAATTTGATTTTGAGATTCTCGAATACGACAAAGCTAAGAGGAGAATCGTTGGCGGTCGTCGTGATCTTATCAAGAAAGAAGAAGCGGCGAAAAAAGAAAAAGCATACGCTACTCTTGAAGAAGGTCAAACAGTTGAAGGTGTTGTCAGCCGCATAGCTAATTTCGGCGCATTCGTTGATATCGGCGGCGTTGATGGACTTATTCATATCTCAGAACTTAGCTGGGGACGTGTTAAAAAAGTTAGCGACGTTCTTAAAGAAGGCGACAAAGTAGAGGCGACTTTACTCAAGCTTGATAAAGAAAACGATAAAATTTCGCTATCGCTCAAAGGCGTTACCGGCAATCCTTGGGAGAACGCAGCACAAAAGTACCCTGTTGGCGGCATTGTTGATGGCGTAGTTGTTCGCATGGTTCCGTTCGGCGCGTTTGTTGAGCTTGAACCTGGCGTTGATGGGCTTGTGCATATCTCGCAAATTTCAAGAAAGCATATCGCCAAAGCGCAAGATGAGCTTGAGATTGGTCAGCAAGTAAGCGTTAAAGTGGTTGATGTTGACCTAGAGAACAAAAAAATCAGCCTTTCAAAAAGAGAAGCTGACGATATCTTGAATCCGCAACCGGTTGAAGAAGGGCAAGAAGAAGTGGCAGCTTCGGAAGTAGTTCAAGAAGAAGCGACTGAAGAAGTAGAAGCTCCTGAAACACAAGAGGCTCAAGAGTAGTTTATATTTGTAAATGCATAGCTGAGGACGAGTTTTTTACTTGTTCTCAGCTTCTTTATGAGGAGGGCTTTTGTGGACTCGACTAAAAGGAACAAAGTTCAATTTGTAGTTGAAAAACTAATCGGAATGGCATTTGTTTTTGGATTGTCCTCGATTGTAGTTTTCCATGCGGACAACATTAACGAAACTATTGTTAATATAACCATAACTTTGGTCGCACTAGCGATTGCAACAGCCATTTTATTCTGGGCTCTGAAGTCACAAGGTAAATGGTTTAAATCAAAGGAACATGTGCCGCGCAAAGTGCATGTTTTGTTGGTAGCTATATGTAATTTAATTGTTTTTGGGATTCTTTGGCGGCAGATAAACAGGCACTTCATCTTTGTGCCTGCGATACTTTTATGTGTGATGGAATGTGTCAACTATCGCTTTAATTTTCGACAAAGCAATGAGCAAGACAACTCCAAATAACCTCAATTAGTTCTCGGGCAAGTGGATGCTTGCTCTTTTTTTATTGCGATTCTAAAAGTGCTTTAGCACGATAGACTTTAGCACTCCTTTGGTGTAAAATACTTGTGTTGCAACTTATCATCCTCACATTGCAACTCAGCCAAAATCCATTGACGCGGATACTCCGTGAATATATACTACACAAGAGGTGACACATTGAAGCTGACAGCGCGCAGAAATCCCCAGCTTGACAATGACTATATCGATATACAATATCGCGAACTGACACCCGCGATAAACAAAATATTCGAGATATGCAACGAATCCGGGTCTGTTTTATTATGCGAAAAAGACGACTCGACCTACAAGGTTGATGTTAATGACATTCTCTATATCGAATGGGTCGATAACCGAAGCTGCATCTACACAAAAGATGATGTTTATACAATCGCATCTTCACTGGCCCAGCTTGAGGAGTTGTTAAATGGCAAACATTTTATCCGCATATCCAAAATGGCGTTGGTCAATATCTACAAAATAAAATCCGTTTCAAACGGCCTTAACTTCCGCCTAATCGCGCAGATGATGAACGGAGAGAAGATAACAATTAATCGTCATTACCGCGGAGCGTTGCTAAGCGCGATTGACGAACTAGCGAATAGCAAGGAGAACAAATAATGAAAAACAGCGGATTCATGGCACAATTTGAAAAAGTATTCGAGGTTAGCTTGTTCACTATGTTTTGCGTCATTTTTAGCCTATGGGTTTTGGCGCAGATGAGTATAAACATTATTTTCGGGCAAACGTCGGACTTTGCATCCACCTCATTTATGTTCGCCGCCTACACAAGTGCTCCGATTATCGCGTTGATTCCGTTGCGAGCGTTGACGGGCAAAAGTGGCGCACTCGAAAAGATTATCGGCTTTGGCAGCGGCATTCCTGCGCATTATATTGCGTCTTTAGCCTTACTCATGCTCTACGTGTTCGTACTTAGACTTTTTATAGACATACATCAAAGAGTGTATATTGAAACGATTATTTTCTTCACCGGCGGCTATACGATTGTAAACATAGTCGCTGCAATTATCGCTTTGGGGCAAATCCGCAAAGCAAACAAAAACCTTCAAAAAATTCATGAAAACAGAGGAGAACTTAATTAATGTTTAGCTTAGATTCTTACAAACTTAAATGGATTGCCATCATTGGCATGGCTTTATTCCACACAATAGACGCTTTTTATTCCATCCTGCCAATGCCGATAATCTATGTATTCGGTGCGGCTGGCGGACTGACGTTTCCTATCATGGGCTACTTTGTAGTCGAGGGATATAAGCATACTTCTGACATCAAGAAGTATCTTATGCGCCTATTCATCTTCGGCGTAATCGCATCACCTTTCCATATGCTGATTTACGGCTTTGGGCTGCGCCTAAACATCATGTTTAGCATCATACTTTGCTTAATCACACTAATGATTTACGATAAAATCAAGATAAAAGCACTATTTTGGATTTTTGTGCTTCCCTTGATACTTGCAGCATCAACGATTTTGGTTATGGACTGGGTCTTTATCGGCGTTATCGTAATTTTGCTTTACTATCTTATTAAAAATGAAACCGCGAGAAGAATTATCCCGCCGATTGTTGGCGGCGTTATGTGGCTTTTTATAGCAAGCTTCAGCCTTGCAGGCATTAATATGCTCGAAGCCATCAGCGACTACGCCGGTGTTGCATCAATCCTCGCTATGTGGAGCGGCGGCGTATATTCAATCGCGGCGGCGCAAGTCATGATAATCGGCTGCATCACAGCCGCAGTTTTACTGAAACACTACAACGGCGAACGCGGCAAGCGCATGAAGTGGCTGTTCTACGCATTCTATCCGGCGCATTTGGCGGCTATTAGTTTGGTTGCGTTGGCGCTTGGGTTTATTACATTATAAGTCATCTATCATTCCGGGCTTGCCCGGAACCTAAATCACAATAAGGAGATTATTTCACATGGAAAATACATTTAACAACATAGATAACAATGTCACAATGGACAACGATACTCTCAGCAAATGGGAAAAAATAACCGGTCGAATGGACACAATTGTAATAATTGCGACAATCCTTTATTACACAAGGGTTGTGAACGTTTTAGGCGGCGATATTCTCTACAACGGCACGTTCGATTATTTCCATTTTATCGACATGTTGGCGGCAAATACCGGAGCTTTGGGCATCTCACTTTTGGTCTTTTCGATAACCACATTCGCGGCTATTATTTGGTTTGCGGTTATGAAAAGGATTAGTGGAAAAATGGGGCTGCTTAGTAGTGCAACTGTTATTATTTGGAATGCGCTTTGGATTGTCGGTGATGCTTATTTGCTTTATTTGGTGTTGGTGTAGTGAGCGCGTACTGAAACTTGTCATAAAGCAACACTCATGTAGGGGCGGATATTAAATCCGCCCCCAAAACGGCATCTTAAACCACACAGGTAGTATGTTACTATGTTACCAATCACTCGCAGGGGGCGGCAATCTGTCATCTGAACAAACATTCGTAACACCACAAAATAACCTTCAAATCCATCCCTGACCTATCTCTCCGTCCGAACATTTCTTCGTAAAAACTCCAAAAGCATTACATATGTGTTAAGTTGTTGTTACAAAAGCATTTGAGGCCTTGTAACGCAACATAAAATATGCTATTCTATCTCCCTATTCGTCATAATACGTCAAATATTCAACATTTTCGACAATAATGGCTTTTGAACTAACGGAGGGTGGCTTTTTATGGCTAGCACGAAAAAATCTTTGCTAATTTTTGTTGTTTTGTTTTCACTACATATATCCATAGGAGCTATAAGCGTGGCGGCTCAAAACGAGCCTGTCGGGCTGGTTATAAACGGTCAAGCCATTCATAATTTGCCGGCTCCGCCTATAATTGAGCAAGACCGCATGCTTGTGCCTGCACGCGCTGTTTTTGAAAACCTCGGCGCAACAGTCTATTGGCAAGAAGATGCAAGGGCTGTGCATGTTCAATACCACACGCAAAATGTGCGGCTTGTTATCGGCGAGAGCAACATCCTCGTCAACAATTATGCTATTGAAATTCCCGTGCCTGCGCAGATAATTAATGATCATACAATGATTCCTGTGCGCGCAGTTTCAACAAGCTTAGGTTTTGATGTCGATTTTAGAGATAGGACTGTTTTTGTAGACAGCAACGATTATATGCGTCCGCCGATAATCACGGATGATTTTATTATTGATGACTTTATCCCGGTGCTTGACACGCCTTCGGGACCGGTTTTAGTGGATGAAGACGCAAATGTTGGCGCCAGCGACACGCAGCAAGATGAAACTGCTCCGCCTGCAAATATCCCGGCTACTACCTTGCCCGGCAATTTGCTGAACATTAGCTATAGCCGCGCGGATAATATTTTGTTCATCCCGCGTACCGCGACACCTCTCATGAACGCTGCCACGCATACTAATTTGTATCACGAAAATCGCTATAGGCTTTCACTGAATGTTGATGCGTCGCAGCTTCTGGCAAGCGGAGCAATTGCCGCAAATACGTCGCTTTTGGATTCTATCGACGTCATTCATAGCGCGAAGGGGACAGAGCTTGTTTTTAACGGACGGCAAATGCTCGCGCTGCACGTTGGGCAAAACGATTCTTATTACACGATACATGTTATGTGCCCACGCCAAAGATATCGTCGCATTGTAATCATTGACCCGGGTCACGGCGGTGAGCGACCGGGCGCAGTTTATGACGACATACGCGCCGCCGACCTTAATTTGGCAATAACAAGGAAATTGCTTACTCTCATTGAGGCAGATGGGCACATCAGAGCCTTTACCACGCGAAATTCTGATGCAACCGTTTACTGGTCTGATCGTTATGAAATGGGCAACAGCATGGGTGATTTGATGATTACCATCCACCACAATGCCGCCTATAACTTAGAGGTCCACGGAATTGAAGCTTTTTATGTAACGGATGAACATGACGAAGGGCGCGCGTTGACCAACCAAAGGTTTGCGCAAATCGTACAAAACAACTTGGTCGTACAAACAGGCAGGCATGATAGGGGAATAAGAAGCGAGGACTTTACCGTTTTGCTGCACACAAATATTCCGTCCGCTTTAGTCGAGGTTGGTTTTATGAGCAACCAAGCAGAATTTGCAACGCTAACCAACCCTGAACATCAATGGCGCACCGCTCGCGGCATTTATCACGCGCTGCTGGAAGCGTTTGCGTATATCCCTTCACGGTGGTAGCTTCCACAACAAAAAACCCCACTGCGCATCTAAGCGTATTGGGGTTTTTGTATCTGTCTAGCCTATTCAACCTTCTCTTTAAGTTCTTTCAAGCAAACATCCAACTCGTCCACTCTTCCAAGAGCCTCTTTAAAGTCTGCCTCATTAACATTTACTAAATACTTTTCTATCAAAGATTTGTAATCCCTTTCAAAATTGCCAATCAGACCTTTTTGCCTCTCCAGCGACTCGGATATGCTCTCCAAATGAGTAACCGTTTCTTGGCGCATGCCTTTAGCTTCCAAATGTGCATTTTTCACAATATTATCCGCGGCAATTTGCGCATTTATCATTGTGCTGGTTATTGCAGAGTCTTTTTCCCTATACTCGGCAAGCGTTTTTTCAATCGTTTCTATATAACTGTTTACCTCGTCAATATTATATCCGTTCCTCACCGTATTAAAACGTTGCATATCAAACCCTTCCTTTCTTTAGTGGATACTGTTATAATGTATATAATAACACAACTAAAGCTATATTTGCAAGTGTAGGAATAATTCAGGAGCGAAATTTATGGATACTATTTTTTTCATGAAAGAGGCATTGAAAGAGGCGGGAAAAGCCTTTGAAATAAACGAAGTTCCCGTGGGTTGCGTGATTGTTTATGGCAATCAAATAATAGGTCGCGGCCATAACAGGCGAACTATAGAAAAAAATCCGCTTAAACATGCGGAAATTATTGCAATCAACGAGGCCTGCGCGTTCATAAACGATTGGCGTTTGGAAGATTGCCATATTTTTGTGACAGTCGAGCCTTGCCCAATGTGCGCAGGCGCTATTTTGCAGGCGCGTATGAAAAGTCTCTATTTTGGCGCGTGGAACAAAAAAGCCGGCGCATGCGGCTCGCTTATAGACATTATCAGCGAGGAAAAGTTTAATCATAGAGTTGAAATGTATCCGGGTATTATGCAAGAAGAATGTGCCGGGCTGATGAGCAGCTTTTTTGCGCAACTGCGTAAGGGGTAAGTTTATAGCAGAATTTTACTCCACAATTTGTACGAAACTAGCTCCGCCTATAGGAGGGTTCATGAGAAAGAGTGCAGATGACGATACTAAATCCACGATTGATCCAACCGGAATGTCGCCAAGAGTTATCTCCATGCCGTCCGCGTCAAGAAAAACAGTATCGTGGCCTGTTCGCATAATAAAATTCTGACCGACATCATCCCCCCAAAACGGGGTTAGGCTTTTTATAAATAGCGCGTTAGGCTCTCTTTCGGCTCGCCAGCCCATGGGCAGCACCTCGCCGCGCCACTCGATTTCCGTGAATGTCACTACGAAAGCGTCTTCAGGCGTGGCTGCTTCATAATCTAGCGGTTCGCTGGTTTGAACAGGTTCATTAATCGCGTCCTCGATAGAGCCCGGTAAAACTTGCTCACTATAATTATAGCTGCATCCGGTCATCGCTAGGAACAGCGCAAGCACTATAAATAAAACACATGCTCTTTTAGCCATCTATAAATCACACTCCAAAAAATGCGGCCGGGCATAGAGCCCCGACCGCTAAAAACTTCTAAAAACCAAGCTCTTTACGACATTCAACAAACACGTCCACTGCATAGTCAAGCTGCTCTATCGTATGCGCTGCACTTACTTGTGTGCGAATCCTCGCTCGTCCTTTTGGCACAACCGGATAGAAGAAACCTACAGCATAAATGCCTTTTTCAAGCAGCATAGCTGCCATTTTTTGAGCAATCAGCTCGTCATAAACCATAATTGGAATTATCGGATGGCGACCGTCCAGAATTTCAAACCCTTCTGCTTTAAGTCGCGCTACATAATGTTCCATGTTCGTGCGGAGCTTACCTACAAGCGATGAGTCGCTCATTAACATATCAATCGCCTTGACAGAGGCCGCTGCAATTGTCGGAGACAATGTGTTTGAGAACAAATATGGTCTTGAACGTTGTCTTAGTATGTCGATAATCTCTTTGCGGCCTGTCGTAAAGCCGCCTGACGCGCCGCCTAAAGCTTTGCCTAAAGTACCCGTTATGATGTCAACTCTGTCCATAACTCCACAATATTCAACACTTCCACGACCCGTCTCGCCGATTACGCCGGTCGCGTGGCTCTCGTCAACAGCGACTATCGCGTCATACTTATCAGCTAAATCGCAGAGCGACTTCAAGTCCGCGATAATTCCGTCCATCGAGAATACGCCATCAGTTATAATTAGTCTGACACGCGCGTCTTTCGCCTCAATCAAGCAACGCTCGAGGTCAGCCATATCATTATTTTTGTATCTGAATCTTTGAGCTTTGCAAAGGCGGATTCCATCAATTATGCTCGCGTGGTTAAGTTCATCACTTAAAATTGCGTCTTCCGCGCCTAAAATAGTTTCAAAAAGCCCGGTGTTCGCGTCAAAGCATGAGGAATAAAGAATCGTATCCTCTTGATGTAAGAACTCCGAAATCTTATCTTCAAGCTGCTTATGCACTTGTTGCGTGCCGCAGATAAAACGTACTGACGAGAGGCCGTAGCCCCATTTGTCAAGACTTTCCTTAGCGGCTTCAGTCAAGGCCTTTGAGTTTGAAAGGCCTAGGTAGTTGTTCGCGCACATATTAAGCAAATCGACATTTTTCGTCGTGTCAATGCGCGATGACTGTTGTGTTGTGATGATTCTTTCGTCTTTCCAAAGACCGGAGTCTTTGATTTCTTGAATCGTGCCTTGCCATACTTTGATTGCTGATTTCATTTATGTCGTCCTCCTGTCAGTTTATCAAAATGCGCTCAAATTAATTCCAATCCAGCACAACCTTACCTGTCTGGCCGCCCTCCATGGCCTCAAAGCCCTTTTGGTAGTCTTTATAATTAAACTCATGTGTAATAATCGAGCTAATATCAAGCCCGCTTTGTAGCATCGCGCTCATCTTGTACCAAGTTCCATACATTTCGCGTCCATAGATGCCTTTAATCGTAAGCCCACCGAAAATCACTCGGTCCCAATCAATTTGAGTATCTTTTGGAACAAGGCCTAAAAGCGATATCTTGCCGCCGTTTACCATATGATTTACCATATCGTTAAAGCCTGCCGCGGCCCCACTCATTTCAAGACCTACGTCAAAGCCTTCTTTGATCTTGAGCTCGTCATAGCAGTCTTTGATTTTTTCTTTCGTAACATTTATCGTTCTTGTAGCACCCAGCTTCATAGCCATTTCAAGTTTATAGTCATTGATATCGGTCACAACGATATTTCTAGCACCTACATGCTTGCAAATAGCAACAGACATAAGCCCAATCGGTCCTGCACCTGTGATAAGTACATCTTCGCCGACTAAATCGAACGACAAAGCCGTGTGAACCGCGTTACCTAACGGGTCAAAGCAGCAGATAACTTCTTGCGGAATACTTTCGTCGCAAATCCAAATGTTAGTCGCAGGAATCGCCGCGTATTCAGCAAAAATACCCGATTTATTTACGCCAATGCCCACAGTTTTAGCGCAAAGGTGCTGAAGGCCTACGATACAATTGCGGCACTCGCCACAAACAATATGTCCCTCGCCCGATACTAAAGTGCCTATTTCAAGATGTGTAACATTCTTACCAACTGCCGCCACACGCCCAACAAATTCGTGTCCAACTATCATAGGCGTTTTTATAACGCGCGCTGCCCAATCATTCCACTCATAAATATGAAAATCTGTGCCGCAAATAGCCGTTTTTGACATCTTAACCAGCACATCATTGTCCCCTATTTCCGGTATGTCAACCTCTTGAAGTTCAAATCCGTTACGCTCAGGTCTTACTTTAACAATCGCTTGCATCTTGCCTTTCATAAAAATACCCTCTTTCTATAATTTTATTGGGAATTTTGTGTGAAAATCATCTCTTATATTATAGCTAATTTGGGTTCGATAGTCAATGTGTTAAAAGGAAAGTGAACGTATGTAGCTCTCAAACAAAAAAATCCCCCATCCTGTTTGCGTAGACAAGATGAGGGAATTTCATTAAAATTACTTCAATGTAACAACAGCGCCAGCTTCTTCAAGCTTAGCTTTAGCAGCGTCTGCTTCTTCCTTAGTAACGCCTTCTTTGAGAACTTTTGGAGCGGCTTCTACTAAGTCTTTTGCTTCTTTAAGGCCGAGGCCTGTGATTTCTCTAACTACTTTGATAACTTTTACTTTCTCAGCACCAAAGTTTGTGAGTTCTACGTCGAAATCAGTTTTCTCTTCCGCTGCTGCGCCTGCTGCTGGACCTGCTGCCGCTACAACCATACCTGCTGCTGCTGATACGCCAAACTCTTCTTCTGCTTTTGTTACTAAATCGTTAAGCTCGATAACTGTGAGCTCCTTGATTGCTGCGATAATTTCGTCTATAGTTAATTTTGCCATTATAGCACCTCCATTATTTTATTCTATTCTTCTGGTTTATCTTCTGCAGCTTCTGTTTCAGGAGCCGATTCTGATGCAGCAGGAGCTTCCTC
>Ga0123355_10009737_pt1 | contig 14651 bp, 7 predicted proteins | sample TergutEmb28metaG_3_FD_89872 | JGI IMG/M metagenome (GOLD analysis project Ga0123355, IMG submission 89872) | Embiratermes neotenicus P1 segment gut microbial communities from Petit-Saut dam, French Guiana - Emb289 P1 | ecosystem: Host-associated > Arthropoda: Insects > Digestive system > Gut ...
AACAGACCACGCTACCAAGCCCCACACAACGCACCTCATTAAGAAGAAGGACCGCACTCCGTACAACTACGACCCACTGAGCCGGCGAGCTCTCATCCACACTAACATTAACTTAACCTTAAATTTGTACATGATAAACCCCGTAATGTAGAGATCTCTACACCACGTGCGCGCGCAATGCATATAGTAGGATATTAAGTTTGTTCTCTCAAGACAACCTGAAGATTGGCCAGGAAAGGACGAAACAAGTAGTTGTTCAATATAGTCATTATATAAACCTATGTGACAAAGTTGTTTTTGACTGCACACCAATCCAAGTTCATACACACACAAAACCGGGATGTCACACGTCCTAGATTCCGACGGATAGTTCCCCGCTGTAAGAACCATCATTAAGTAATAAATAGGATGCATTTCGTGACAAGAAGAAAGGACGGTTTGGTTAAGAGATGTTCTGTGGCACATATTTGGTAACCGATCCAGTTTAGTCCAGACCGTAGGTTAGTAAATATGTACACTTAAATTCGTCAATTTCAGACATAATTCCCTTAGAATTTATATCTTCATTCCAAGGCACAAAGTGAAGAAAAAAACAAATGTGTGATATTTAAGTTTATTACATACAATTTCTATTTCTGGCAAGATAGATAGCATACAAGGAATATATTCAGTTGTCCAGAATGTCTAAAATAGCATAAGGTAGCTTCCCATTTTCTTCTCCGGTGTCTCTAGGCGGAAATTCTTCCTTTGTGGACGACTAAGCCTGCTGGCAGTTATCTGCCCTTCGTTTCACTAACTGGGTCCCATTTATGTGGTTTTGTTGCAATTCCTGTTGAACCTTGTACAATATCGCTTGCGGAGGTTGTACGCTTCGAAACGCCACATAAATCTCCGCTGCAAACAGATAATCGGGAATTGTAAGACATAATTCCTTGGTATAGAATTTACTAATTTGTGACTATTGACATCTTCTCAAGTTTCTACCTTATTTGTATCTTCCCCACCCCGAAATTTTCTCTCTCTCAATAAATTTCCCTTTATTCAATTCCTATCTTATAGACTTTCAGTACAAATAGTCATGTGGCTACATATAGCGTTCTATGGCGCTATGAAGAGTTTGACGTTAGTCTTAGGGGACTGTACTGGAAAATGTCGGGAAGCGGGATTTTGAGAAGAGAAGTCATTGAACACAAAATGCCTTTCTTGATTTTGTCTACTTTTTGGTTCGGAAGAATTTCATTTTTGTAAGAAAATTTCGGTAAGATAGTGACGTAAATATTATTTTGTCTTTATGTAAAATATCCATTACACATGCCAAATTTTTGCCAAAATTGAATTTGCTGCACACTTCTGTGAAAGTTCTCAAAAATTAATTTTGTTTTAAATCCGTCCTATGGGAGTTGATTTATTCGATTCGTACTGATGGATGGAAGGACAAAATTCACAAAACTAAAAATTACATGTCAAAAATTTGTAAAGGGCTTAAATAATTCATTTGATATATATTTTAACCTATCATAAGGCTCTTACTTACTTGTGTTTGTCGCGAATGGGCAGACCTTGACAATGGCGTATTGAACATCGTCAGTTGCTACGACGTAGTATCTCCCACTTAACATTGCTGCAAATGAGACACATGTAAATGTTATTTAGAGGGGTTGTTTTTAGAATTCCTAAATTGGAGTCTTTTTTGTGAGGAGGGTAGAGAATACAAACTATTGAATCCCACTTTACCAACTTCTGCAGTACCAGACTCTGAATAATATTATTATACGACAATGATGGTTGTTTGGCTAAAATTAAATGTGGGAGAACATTGCTTTGTGCTACTGATGAAGTGGGAAACTTGAAAGAAATTTTCCAATATCTCCCTGGATTTGAACCTGAAACACCCAGACAGGAGTTTGAGCAATGAATTACCTATTAATTTGATTGTTAGTTTATTTCAATGGGGGAGAAAACAAGACGTACTTAATACAGAGTAAAATATCGTTCAAGAAGGAAGTCCAAATTGTTGTCTTTTTAAGATTAAATTGAAATCAACAAAGAATAAGTAATGATTAAAGACCTAGATTTTTACTATTCACCGTCACAACAATCGCATTCAGAAAATTACTCCAATTTCGTAGGCCTGCTTAGATTACAAGTGTAAATATTTTAGTGTTTTGTCAGACTTATTCAAACTCCTCATATAAATTTCCATAATTTTTCAACAAGATAGTACAGAATAATAGTACTGAGTAGAGCTAAACAAGTCTACTCCCCAGTCATAAAGCCGAATTCCTGTTTAGAGTTAGTCCAGAAAATATTCTCGTCAATAACTGTGTTGAGTTCTAGTTATCAAAGGACTAAAATTATTTGATAATTTGGAAGTTTGTGGATTTTTTTTCTGTATCCTTGCCATTGAAAAGTTATGTTCACAATATATTTTATTATCACCACAACGTCCGGCGTTTATAAACAGGAACATGATCGCTAATATTTACAATGTTCTGGTGTTGCCAGGTCGATCTTTGTCAAACGTTTTACCCATACTTACGCCCTGAGAGGTAAACTTCATAATATCCATTACTGTTCCAGTTTGTTGCAGTGCCATTGATAGTAATGTATTGTTTTGCGCTGTAGAACCAAGAAGGTGATAATTAGACACGAGTTGTTATATATAAATGTGTAAAGAGGCAATTTGTTTTGAGGATTTGGCTTATTTTATTTGGAAGTCTTGAAAACCCTAACTTATTTTGAGTGATAAAATGAACTAGAGAGATATTTTGTCCTTCGCAATACATGCGACAAACACGTTTAAATTTAGGGTTAGTGTACACAAACAGAGTCGAGTCGAGTCCAATCCAGTCCATGCACATTCTAGAGTAAAGGAAGTGCACAATGACCGAGTCGATTCCAATCAAGTCTGCGCTTGTTCCAGTGGGTTTATAGTGCTCAGTGAACAGTTAACAATCAGTGAATTCTAAAGCGAAGGCAGATTTTAACATGCTTGATTTGTACGCGATTATGTGGATAAGGATGTGGCGTCGTAAGAATTCTTAATATATAGCCATTTATACCAGGATCTGGTCGAGGATGAAGAGAAATTTCATGGCATTTTTAGAATGAACGTCTAACAATTCTACCGTCTGTCACAATGCGTGAGAAAAGTTATACGAAACAGAACACCAAATACAGGAAGGCGATTTCGTCTGAAGAAAGACCAACTTTTTTTTGAGTTACGCATTATAAAAATTTGTAGGAGACAAGGAAGGGTTTCTCGATACAATTGGAGCTACTCTTTTTTAATTAGTGTCCAAGATAGGAAAATTATTTACTCCTAGTTACTTTCTATTACTTCAATTATTTATATATAATAGCCTATGTGTTTTCAATTCGAATTTTAACTGATATTCAAACCCAGGAACTCCTCCATTTCTTAATGATTTATGTCAAAGAGTCCAAGTATTTTTGATTATATCAATAGAAGTTAATTTTTTTATTTTCAATCCTCTTTTAATTCCTGTTGGCAGCTGTTTTTTACTCTTTCCTCCTTCCATTTTCTCGTCAAGAATTACATTTTCTCCTTCCAAGTGTTTAGAATTGCCCATTTCAGTTTCATCTGTATCAGTGAATGAAACTTCAGTTACATTATCTGTATCTGGAACGTTTCTATAGTTCTACGCTGGAATTAGTACTCCAAACATTTCATGATATCATACTATGGTCTCTTCCCTTTCACGGTAGCCCCACTTCCTGATACATTTTTTTATTTTCTTCTGTTCCTCATATAATTACTCCTTAAGTTATGTCACTTGTCCATACATTTCTGGGAGTCTGAGAAAGATAACCTATTTCAGGTGACTTGCCAGGTGAGAATTATTTGCGTCTTTGGGATAAATTTTTCAATTTGGAAAATATACGGTACAAGGCATTGTACATGAGTACGGAAAATCCATTTGGATACTGTAACCAATATATATAACAGACCTTACTTCGGAAAAATGGCTGCGAATTACAGATGAGTACAAAGAAGTTTGTAAAATGCCTAATTTCATAGGAAGCAAAGACTGGAAACACTGCCTCATCAAATGCTCACCAAACGTCTGATCATTGTATTTTAATTACAAGTACTGTCATCCAATGAACTTGTTAGGTGTGGCCGATTCAAACAGCTGCTTCACACTGATTGATGTAGGAACCTACGGACGTCAAAAATATAGCAGTGTTTTTAACAACTCAAGTTTTTAAAAGGCGTTTAGTTCTGGTGACTTAAATGTTCCCCAGTTAGATATATTGCAGGTAGAATCATAATTAACCCACTGTACTTTGTAGGAGATGTTGCTTTCCCCTGTAGCCATGAATGAAATATGATTATAATTAACCTTGAATAAAGAAATTATTTAGAGTACCATATTCGTTACTTTTATTAATTCCTTCTTTCACCTATCCCTTGGGTAAAATAATGATGATGATTGTGATGATAATAATAATAGCAATAATACACTACAAAAACCTAACTTTATTCTCAATTTGAAGCCAGTTGAAAGTCAATTATCACTCTTTACTAAGCCAAAAAATAATGTATAAATCTCTAAATGAAATGCCTAATATCAATAAGAACATTATTAACGTTGTTAGTGCTGCTTTTTTGTTGTTATGAATGTCGTCATCTTCAAACTAAGACCCGGTTCTAGTGATCACAACGCGAGACGCTGTAAATTGCTTAGTGTTACTTGACTAAAAATATAAGAATCTCTAAATCCAATTCTAACGTCGCGCCCGAACACAGGATTCTGACTGACGAAAATTAAACTTGCGGCATCAAGACTCTTGTCGCGGCAGGACTCGTGGGACTCGACTCGACTCGACTCGACTCGACTCGACTCGAATCTGCTGGTGTGTACGCACTGCCTCGGCGGCCATTTTGAGTAGGCCACACACACCGTGCCGAGGCATTTTGAGACTGACTCGTCTGGATTGGCCGCGACTCGACTCCGCACACACAATTAGAGTGCCAGTTGTTGGTGTAAGGAAAATATGTTTTCAATAATTCGACAAATTTCAAAGACTCTTTTTTAGGAATTTTTCAGTATATAATCAGCTATTGCTGAAGCATTGGTTGCGGCGAGACAAAAGATTATCAACTTTTTTGTAACATTTTTCGGCTATTAATTTTAGGTTGGGAGGCTTCTACACCAGTTAAAAAAAAACTAGCGTCTTAGGCGATGGAACACCTAGTGTTTTGTGACACAGTATGGAAACCCGGATGAATTTCATGAGACACTTAACTAGAATTAAAACTGTTTGCCTGATTTATATATAAAATAAACATTTCACTCAGTCTTAAATTGTCACAGAAATATTTATAATTTTATTTACAATATACAAGATAAATTATTCTATAATTTGAGTTATATACTGTGAAATGGTTAAAACGGTACATTTTACCCCTATGCTCTAAGAATTACCTTATAAGCTGTTAGTTTTTATTTATCCCACATTTGATTTCAAGATCTGTCTATATTTAAATCTTATAAATTGCCTTCAAATATATTTGTGGTCTTTTTTTCTACATTTATATTTTAGGTTTTCTAGTGGATGCCTGTTTGTTGGATCTCCACGTTGGTGCTTTCTTTAGAGTGCTATTAATATCATCTGTGTAACGATATACAAGTGTAATTTACACGTAGCTATTGATAAAGAAATATTTATTTATTTTAATTTGCAATTTCATAACTTTTATCATTTATATCAATCGACGTTACACTCGGCAAATAGTGGTACCAAAGTCTGTGACTTCTACCTATCAAGATAATACTGCGCTAAATATAAGCGCAAGAAATTTAGGAATATTATTATAAATAATTACAGTGAAATGCCGATATAAATTCATATCACCTCCGTGAACATTAATTCCAACTTACTCCTTTTGTCTATTGGCCACCTCAAATTGAAGTAAAAAATCAGTGGTTATAGTGTACCCACCTGATATCATATGCGGTGATTGTTTCTAAGCTCCTGTTTCGGTTTGGAATACCGTATATGATGTCAACACAGTCAATATTGTTATCGAATGCGTTGGAAGAGTGGTAGAGCACGAACCAAGTCACATTTGTTATCTGTAAGAACACGAAATTTGTGACAAACATCTGTTGATTGGAACTACTTAATTTTAACAGCATGTAACTTACTGTGTATTCTTCGTTTTAGATATCAGGGGTTATCTATCAGGGTTTCCTGAATATGTAGTTGTGCGGTGGGAATTGGATCAGTTGTTATCATGAGCAGCTGGTAATGCGGTCTTGTATAAAATCTCGATCAAGAATATTAGAAGTTTCAACAAGGCATTATAAACGTAAAATTGAAGTTCTTTCGCTTTACTGTTGTTGCTGTTGACATTCTTTAAGTGTTAAATATTCTTATTTTTCCTTTGTGGATTTTGGTACCCGACATGCAAAACGCATGCGCCCAATCTTTCTGAGAGATACGAGATCTCGTGTCCACTTTACCCCTCCTTACCCACATAAACAGCCCATGTATGTTTTGTATAACTTCTTAAAAAATATTTTGTGTACAACCTGAAGATGGCCATTATCAAACGCCGAAATATGTAGACTGTCTTATGTAGAAAATACTTTATATTCTACCAATAAATATAGTTGTGTTAGACGAGTACACACACTGTACATTAGCGGTCAGACCAGTACACACACTGTACATTGACTGTCAGACCGGTACACACACTGTACATTAGCTGTCAGACCAGTACACACACTGTACATTAGCTGTCAGACCAGTACACACACTGTACATTAGCTGTCAGACGAGTACACACACTGTACATCAGACCAGTATACACACAGTACGATAGCTGTCAGACCAGTAAACAGTCTATATTTGTTGTTTCATAGAACACAACGGGGATGAAGAACCTCATGGCTACTTGTTTCAGGAAACAGCCCAATACACTAATACCAACCTTAGTAAAATTAAAATTCTTCACATCCCTAGTTCCAACGTCGCAGGCGTCGGAAACTAACGCTAACTTGGCGATTAGACCCAAAAAGATAATCAGAAACATGTCGGTTTTAATTCCTGTAATGAACGGAAGTAAGTGATATGTTAATTGCATTTGTCTCTTCTTTCCCTTCGCACAATGAACACAGTGACTCACAGTTATGATACATCGGCTGTTCTCCCAAAGCTTTGACGGGCTAAAGACGGACAGAAATTTCGACGTAGCTGTGAAGTCAGTACAATTTGTCTTCACATCTTCCTATGCTAAATTTCACGATCAAACTTCTGGGAGGCCAGAGGTTTCAAGCAAGTGCACAGACACTATTTGATTTTAGATTAAGTCCAAATTCCCTTAACTATTTATTTTTAATTTGCCTTTGTTATCCAAATAATCTTACCGCCTCCAGTAAATCCAAACCCTCGTCCGTAACTCGTAGTCCAGTAGATTTGTACTCAACTCTCGCCTGGGTCACGTGGGAGGTGGTAACGTCTGTGTTGGGTATTCTCTATTGCTGGTTGCGACTACAAACGCTGGTTAACGGGGCTCTCGTATACTTAAGCCAGGGTGGAAGGTATCGTGCTCAAGGCTGCATGGCACTGGGGTAGTGATAACATTGTTTAAACGATCCCCTTGTGTAACCAGGAAGCACACCATTCCATATTCTTGAGGCTCCATAGACGGTGATATTTTTTTCCCCTGTTTTGCTGGAGGGCTCCTTTTTTTTAGGGACTATGGCATACATAACAGAACAGACAGACCAATAGCTCTGAAGGAGGAGTATCTCTTTCCATAGGAACCGTGTTGGAGGACATGGTGTAAGCTCCCTTACTGGGGACTCTGAGGGACAGATGGATTTTCAGGGGATGGTAAGTAGAAGGTTCTGTAGTCTGGTGTCTCTGTCCGTAGTGGTCCCTTTGGGGAATCTGGCGGATGGGGCCCGTTCGCAGGGAACTTCGAGAGTTAGTAGGAGTGTTCCGTAAATGTAGCACCGGGAGCTCTGTTAGAGACACGCGGAGGCCTAAAAATAAGCTCCGGGAATTGGCACCTGTTTCCGTGGGTTCCTTGTTGAGAAACCTCATATACCAGGAGCATATGCGTGGAAGACGATTCTGGGTCGGGTGTCTTGGCCTATAAGGACCACGTTGGGATCCTTGGGAAGGTGTCCGACTACTGGGAATTTTGAAAATTAACTGAAGAAATGCTCTGGGTATGGAGCTTCACTCTCTGTGGAAGCTCTTTCATGGGACCTTGGAATGGTGGCTACTTTGTTGTGGACCTTGTAGGTTATGAAATGAAGACTCTGGAGACGGACATCTTTCTTCAAGGGAGCTCAGGTGGGCAACCTTATCTCTCGGAGATTTTGAGAGACGGTTGAAAGGGTCTCTGGAGGTGGAGCGTCCCTCTCTCTATGGGACCTACATGAAGGGAAACTGGATGAAGGTCGTCGTTGCTTAGGACTCCGAAGGATAGGTAGAAAAGGCTCTGCGACTTGCCCCCTGGGGAAACTGGAAGGGAGCTTGTCCACCGGGGACATCGAGAAATGGATGAAAGGACTCTAGGAATGGAACACCTCTCGAAGATAATGCTCAGTGCGGAGGGCCTTTAGTGAGGGCACCTTTACTGAATACCCTCAGAGGTATGTTAAGAAAGGCTCCGAATACGGGCATTTTATCTCCATAAGGAATTTTTACGTCTGAGGTGAACCTGGAATCTGGAAGGGGTCTCGTAATCCGGGAATTTTGAATGATAATTGAAGACGTGCTCTAGGATTGGGGCACCAGCCTCCGAGGGGAGTGCATGACAAGGAATTGGAGGGAGGGCTCCTTAACTGCGGGCCCCGAAAGATATGTTAATTAAGGTTTTGGATAGGGCTACGTTTCCATAGGGGCCCCCTCTCTTTCCTTAGGGCCTATGAGATAAAGAGATATATCAAGAGATATGTAAAAATGTCCTGTAAATGAGTATCTCTCTAAATAGCGGTCCCGTTGGAAAAATTGAAGGGGACTCGCTTTCCGGGACGATAAGAGATTGAAGTAAAGTATATTAGGTTTTTTCTTTGAACCAGAGGACATTAAGATTTCAAGCCTGGGAGCCATCTGGAACTTTGGTAAAGGGACAGGGCTCTCCTGAGTTGATATCAGTCTATGGGGCACAAAGGGCCGGTCTATAAGGCCTAGGTACTTCGGGACCTTAAGGGATCGAAACGCAAACTAATTAATCATTCAATCAAATATTCGTACCTGTACATTCCTATGCAGTGGTACAGACAATAGGCAAATTGCACGTCAACGAATTCTTCTGCTTAAGGAAGAATCGTGCATGACATTAGACAAGATGCATTATGCTGTGAATAATTTTACTGTTACATGCAGTTCACACATCAAGTGCATATCTGAAAATATTTTATGCACACTGTACTCATGAGATCACCGTGCGTCTTAGGATTGTAATTAACTGAAACTCTCAGCAAGGAATGTGTAGTGACCTAATAACTAAAATTAATACACTATGCACAATTAAATTCAGAGGGACTGATTTTCAGCGTGGTATTTGAAATTATGATTTTTCGAATTGATGCATTTGTGTCTATCAATGGACCGCGTGTGTAGCTGTGTGGGCCTGAGATACAATAATGTGATATTCGCTCCACTGTCTGTAAGAAGGCCAGAAATTTCGCATTTCTTCTGTAGGTGTGCAGTGGCGTACTAGAAATATGAAATTTGTTTTATAATGTCCGTTCCTCTCTCTGTTTGCCTCTTCTCCATAAAAAAAACACATACAACTCTCGTCTAAACAATATTTCATTAAAATCTGTCAAAAAATTGGGAGAAGGGCTATTAGAAACATTATATCTGTCTGTTCGTCGGTTCTTATTTATGTCCGCATGAAACAACTCGTCTATCAATGGAAGGATTATTACGAAATATTTTTGTGTATTTTTCGAAAGACAGTCGAGAAAATTTTGCGATCGTTAAAATTTGGAATAGTAACATATTGTTTATATTTATGATAATATGATGCTCAATTATTTGTAAAATGAAGACATTTATAGGCAGGTTTGCACCTCAGCTCAAAAAAAAATACTCTTCTTCAGTGACGTTTTTCTGAAACTGGTGCATGCGAAGGAACGTTGTGGAAATTTTTTAGCGTTAGAGAATCGAGAGACTAAATTATATATTTAATGCGTCACATGGCTTTACTCTGCTGAAAAATTAAATCTACAAACACAAACTGAGAAAAGGTGGTGTTTAATCCGTTACTTCTTTTGCTCAAGTATATTTAATAACACGGTCGTTAAGTGTTAAGTTATACGAATATAATCCTATTTTGTCATTTAGCGTTTTGTCGAACATGGTGGACCCATATGCTTAATATGAAGCCATTTTAACAGTTGCTTAACTTTTGCAAATATGTAGAGTTTTCAAGAATATTGTGACATGAATCAGTAAACTTGTTTAGCTGTATGACGTACTTTGAACTGCGTTGTAACTACGGGTTCCATTTATATTTTGACACAAATATATCATATTTTGGATTTGAAATTTCGTTACTTAGCACTGTGGCATGCAAACATTCGGACGTTTATTATTTAGGATATAAAACTATTCAATTTTTATTTTTCTCTGAGAGGTTCTATTAAATATAAGGTTATCCTAATTTCTATATTTCCTTCTTTACACCCCTTTTAAGTCCCTCCAACTTTGTACTATATTTTGACTTTCTGAAATTTTCTTGCAGGAACTTCACCGTCTACTATAACAAAAACCCAACACTTCGCTCTCACTCACAACACTCGCCATTTCTTCTGTTCCACCAACACAAATTCAGCTACATAATCTGCAGGAGGTCTGTGCACTTACTTTATTTTCCTCTTTCACATGATGCAAAAAGTCGATTCTAATGAATTTCAATGAGTGTGACGAAAATATAGCTGACACTTTTTATCTCAGAAATAATTAGTGGACGATATTAGAGAGGTGAAGCCAAATTCCTTTTTGTGTAATTGTTACTCTTTAAATATTTCTACATATCAACACACAATTACGTTATTGTGTCACACATATGCAGTGAGAGAATACTGTGGGGCTACGTCGAACCTGCTGGCTGATCGGTCTGTGGTGTTGTTCTGCAGCAGTTTCGTTCCCGCCATCGCGGTTTTGAATTCCGACGAATGCATGGGCAATTAACAATTATTTTAAAATATTTTGTTTGTGTTGTTATTTAACGGCGACTGCGACCATTTTGTCACTCGTTTGGTGGAACCTACCGATTGTGTCTGTGTCTGGGTGTGATCTAAGAGCCTGAACAAAGAGTTACCCTAAGACTGAATTTGTCTGCATTATATAAGAAATTAATTAGCATAAAGCATACTTACAAACTCTCCAATTGCAGTCGGCTTCCTCTTCCAGCTCCTCGACAGTGAGGCTGTTTCAGGTTGTCAGCCCTTTTATAGGGCATATTTCAGAATAAGCTGTGCGTGTCGAATGCAAACTTATTTTGACAAGAACACCTGACAGGTGCGATAGCGCTTTGTTTGTTTCGTCGTAACAATAAGAAAGATAGGACTTAAGAAAACCGAAAAAGTTTAGATTTCATAAGCTCTTCTGGCTGAACAAGGTCACTGTCAATACATTAATTGTAACCTTGGAAACTGTTCGACTGGCGAACAACATTTTCTGGCTCGATGTCAAAAGTTGTCCATAGAGTTTCACTGCAGTTTCGTTGAAATTGTCTCTACTTAATGATAACTTAACTTTTAAGAGTTTTGTAAATAGACCTAAGATAAGCGGCTGAATTCCGCGATTATTCTTTTGTTGCCCTGTCAGTCTTCTATTGATGTACGAGGACACAAGTGTGAAAACATTCTGTTGTTTTGAGGGTGTTGTTTAGCTAGGATTTCCCTCTTTTTGTAGGACACGCAGCCCCTAGGTTGAGTAGAGGTATAACTCAGCTCTTTCTAGGACCTCGGCACTAGATATGGTTGGGGAGACAGCCCCAATCCTCGGCCACCCCTACCCCCGGGAAAGACCAAATACCCATTTTACAGGAAACTTGGTGGGCCCCAAGGCCAGTCTGGACGGGTGGATAATCTCGTCCCCACCGGAATTCGATCCCGGACTGTCCAGCCCGTAGTCATTCGCTATACCGACTGAGCTATCCAGCTCAAAACATGTTGTTTATATTAGAATAATTTGTACGGACCTTGATTCACGTTTATCACGGAATGTGAATTTGATAATCTAGATATGGAGGGGACTCCTTCTGTTTAATGGCAGCATGTATCAGGCGTTCGTACTCATCGGTCAGTGAAATGGTGTCTAAATCTTTTAAGCCACCATTTCTGAAAATGTGATAGACGCAGTATTACTGGTATTTCAGGAAACGTCTCATATTATGAGACTTTAATAAATAAGTTGAACCTAAAAATAAAAAAAAAAAAAACCTAGCCACATATTTTTAGGAATACGCACACTTACCGGTAACATTTTATAACTCATCCCTCCGGTCAACCATTTTTCTAAACACAGCTTTCTTATTTAACAATAAGAACCGCATTGAATTTACTTCGGAATGTATCCGAAATCAATTACAAAAATTTCGCTTATTAATTCCTTACTTTTAAGCATAACATTATATCCTACAATTAGAAAACTCTCGGTTCTACCAACACGAAATTTTCAGGCGTTTTCATGAATTTATAAATGTATTCAGAAAATCAGCGAGTAAAATCATTTGTAGCTTCAACTTTTGCCAAATTTCCAAGCAAGTGCACAGATAATATTTCTTATTAGGTTAAGGCCAATTCTACTTAAATCTGCTGTTTCGTTTTCCATTTGATATCCTAAAGTTCCTTGCTATTTGTTTACGTTTAATGATAGGGACTTTAAGCAAACTACACGAATAATTTTCTTATAAATTGGGAAGATATGATTCAACATCAGACATGCTACCTTCATTAGGTTCACTGTTGTAGGCACTTCACACATAATGTAGACATCTGTTTTCATTGTAAGCACACTGCACTCAGCAGCGCAAGGTGCGTTATTTAGATTTTTATGCAAGTGTCTAGAAGATAATGATAGTGACATAATAAGTAATGTTAGCAGACAAAGCACCAAAGAAATTCAGAATTTTCGACCTTCAGCATTGTATTTGGAAAAGCATTCAAAGCATTTGCATCAAACAATCTACTGTTTAGAATTAACAGATAGTATGGTGACATCGTGTCATCTGCCTGTAAGAGGGCCAGAATTTTAGCAGAATTTTTGTAGATATGAAGGCCGTTGTAAGGTCGTTCGCAAAATTTGGAAAACTTCTGTTAGAGATTTTCGAATATATCAATAGAAAATTCATAGTCAATAAAACACGACCAAAATAACGGATGATTTACACTTACCCTCTGGGCATTTGTGATAATACCCCTTTAATATTTCTTAAAATGGAGAATTTTCAGATAAATTTGTAGTGAAAATCGAAACCTAAGATTCATTTTCAGTACATTATTCCGAAAATCTTTCTTTTTTATGAGACAACATGAGAGACAATATTGTGCAGACGCCCAGGCCAAATACGGAAAAATAATGATGCGTAAAATAGTTGATTTGCATGCCAGATGGCTATTTCGTATGCGTTATTCGAAAGTACATCATGATTAAAAAAATCTGTCATTTTATTGCTGAAATTTTCCAGATGGTTAAAATAGAATGCATGGCGGCATAAAATATTGTGTGTGTGTGTGTGTGTGTGTGCCTCTAGCGTATATAACCAGCATGCCAAGCGCTTGCTCCTTATTATGTTATCATATTCCGTGTGTGAATCTACCACAATTTTTCACTTTATCTCTTAAAGGACATAATTTTCAAGAAGGAAATTTTTGCACTTAAATCGAGATTTTTCATTTCGTCTACAAATTCTTCCGGAAAAGTTTATTTTCCTCAAACCAATTCAGCGATAAATCGTAACTATACATTTGTCTCTATGTAAAATAACCGAAATTCTTGTCAGATATAGAGGGGCATTTTGTATGATGGATTGTATACGTAGGGAGATAGAAAAGAAAAAAAATTAACACGCGTTAAAATTTTAATAAAAAGGCAGCAGAATATCTTGACGTTTTAAGAATACATTGGTATTAACAAAGACCATTTAGAAACTAAACAACACGTTGTTATTATTCCGTGCAACGTCAATCGCATTCACAAAATTCTTCTATTTCTCATGTCTGCTTAATTTGGTTCTCTCTTCAGGGTTCTTGTCCCACAAATCAGTATAGAGATTTAGGTTACTCCAAACGCACTTTTAACCCTTTAAAGACGAAGTACAGACTGCTTTAGTTAAAGACCCATTCCGTACCGCGCTGTAAACACTTTACAACTCGGTTATAAAAACCAATCCGTTTATGCTGTAAGTGATATAAGTCGCTGTTTATTCACAGATAAATACAAAACACATTAATACACTGCATGGGCAGAGCGTACAGTTGTTGAATGTTAAACCTGTTGGTTTATCACGTAACCAGTAGACATTAAAAGGTTAAATGCTTATTTAACTCCTTACCTGCCTGTTAGACACACCGTCTTTATCATATTTCGTATTTTCTGCAACTCCATAATACAAAGTAATAAACGTCATGAAGCTACGCAGTATC
>Ga0123355_10009738_pt1 | contig 14649 bp, 15 predicted proteins | sample TergutEmb28metaG_3_FD_89872 | JGI IMG/M metagenome (GOLD analysis project Ga0123355, IMG submission 89872) | Embiratermes neotenicus P1 segment gut microbial communities from Petit-Saut dam, French Guiana - Emb289 P1 | ecosystem: Host-associated > Arthropoda: Insects > Digestive system > Gut ...
ATATTCGAAAGAGTCTTGAGTCAGGTTATCTAGCTGAACATCTCCGCTTACCGTATCGATGACGATACGACCACCAGCACCAGAGATACTTTGCGTCGTACCAATGCCACTGATCAGGATTTCCCCACCCTTTAGCACGGTACCGCTCACGCTATTTATCTCTAAGCCAAAGTTATCAAGGTTTTCAATGCTTGCAATAGTTGAACCTGACACTTGGGTTAGGTTGAAGTTTGCCAAGCTAACAGCATCTATCATTGTTAGGCCTGACACCTGATTTACACTAAGATCTGAAAGTCTACTTTCAGAAATAGTGATGTTTCCGCTAACGCTTATTGTCGTTAGCCTGGTTGGTTGAAGTGCGCCAAGGTGCATAAGGTCAACATCTCCACTTACTACTGCTGCCTCAAGATTATCGATTTGCACGGTTTGACCAGTCTGCACTTTAATATTGCCACTTACTACGCCCAGATCAACATTTTCCAATTCGGCATTAACGGGCACCTTGATAGTGATTTCATCTGGCGCACCCGAGTTAAAGAGGAAGTCAAAATTCGGAAACAGGCTAAAGTTAACAGAGCTAAAGTTTCTGTCGCGAATCGAGAGTTGCCCACTGCGGATGCTTACTTCGTATTCGCTTGTCCCCTGCGTCTGAATATCATAAGAGATATAGGCACTATCAGGAGAATCAAGATCTGCTTCAGCTACAGGAATAAGCGAGACGTTTACATGTGCCCCCGACACCACTACTGAATGGATGTCTTCTCTTACCACAGCAGATTCAGCGCTGCTCGTACCAGGTGCGCGATTAGGATTCATCCGTGCATCGTAAGTAACGCCTGTCCTAAAGTCGAGATATCGCATCCCGCCTGGTCCAATGCCTCCAGGAATATTGCCTCCTAGTGCCATGCCGAACCCTGCCAGTACAAGCCCTATCAGAAATGCTGCAAATATAAGCACCCAAACTGTTTTAATCGCTGCCCTAGTTGACCCATTTCTGGCTGATTCACTTCTAGCTAACATATTGTGCCTCCCTCCTTGATTTAAACTTGCGCAAGAGGTGTGAGCCACCACGCGCTATTCCATTAACGATGTGCTTAGTAAGCCAAATCATAGCAATCATAAGTGCAGTACCTACTGCAGCGCTCATCAAGCCAGACCCTATGGTTACAAGTCCTGTAGAAAAACTGAAGAACAGCGTAAAGGATCCTATCCCCAGATAGATTATTCCCCCTACCAGCAGTGATACTGCCAGAATAAAGAAGGAGAATACTAAGGCAAAAGCAGCAAGGAGTAAGCTAATCACAAGGGGAACAAGCACCCAGCCAAGGGGGCTTACCAGCAATAATCCAGCCACAACAAGCCACAGTGCGCCTAGGCCCTTTTTGATTGACTTTTGCTCACCTGTGGTGTCTGCATACACTTGGTCTCCCAGTATTCCTGCTGCGACTTGCGCAGGACTACCTAGCTCGGCAATAGCTGCTGCCTCATTTTCTGGACCTGCCTCTGAAAGATATTCATCGTAGTAGGCAGTGGCTGCACGTGCCTCTGATTCTGGCAAAACATTTAACCTACGCTGTAGCTCTGCCAAAAAAGCAGTCTTTGTCATTGCGTGCGTTGTGTCGGCTGCATCTCTAGCAGTCATTATGATCTTTCTCCTTCCCAATCTGTTCCTTTATTTTCTTTTTGCTGTCCCTCGGCAATCTGAGGGTTTAGCAAAGCAGTCATTTCCTCTGGGTTAAAGTCTAAAAGTACATCTACTCCACCTTTAAAGGTCCCCCATGCGTCCTGGATGTCATGTAAATGTCTATGTCCATTGTCAGTGATGCGATAGTAGCGGCGATTCCTGCCACTATGCGGCTGATCATAGGTCGTTAGCATTTGATCCTTTTGCAGTCTGCGCAACACCGGATAGAGCGTTGACTCTGAAACAGGAATTACCTGCTTGATATCCTGTGTCAGACTATAGCCATAGGCGTCTTCGCGTGCAAGAACTGCCAAAACGCAGCCATCCAGCAAAGCTGAACCTAACTGAAACATACCTCCTCCAATCATCGTTATCTGTAACACATGCAATACTATACGACATATAATATAGCGCGTCAATATATATTGCAAAATAATTTCACTTCATTTCAAAGATGCTGCAACCTGCTAGGGCTTTAAAACGTATTATGTATAGAGGCTAAATAGTGGTACCGATGAAGCCTCTAGTAAGGAAGGGAAATGAAGAAACAAGCAGAAGTTTACAACGATGACTTGTCGCCACCTGCCCTGGTCAAGCGACATGGCACCAGTGTGCTGCGAGCAGCAATGGCTAGCTGTGGCTCACGCAGTGTCGCTGACGATGTAGTGCAAACTACCTTTTTGCAACTAGTTCGCACACGACCAAGCTTTGAAAATGACAGACATGCAAAAGCATGGCTGCTTCGAGTAGCCATTAATTGCTGCAAAGATTTACATCGCAGCGCCTGGCAAAGCAAGGTGGGTTCACTGGACGAATTGCAAGAAAGACAAGTAGGTGTCCGCGAAATAGTGACAAGTGATAATGTCGTCGCAAGCGCAGGCAAAGAGCGTAGCGCAAGAGATGAGCATCATCCAGAGCAAGCTTTCGCAAGATCTGAACAGCAAAAAAGTGTCCGTGAGGCTGTTGCAGGCTTGCCCATCATGCAGCGTAACTGTATTCACCTGTTCTATTTTGAAGACTTAAACATTGCTGAGATAGCTCTGATTACAGAGCAGCCATCAGCAACTGTCAAATCCCACTTACACCGAGGACGTGCAAAACTACAGACAATTCTAGGTGAGGAGTATGACTATGAAGCCTAATCAGTCGCCTAAACACTCTGAGAGTATCAGCTTCAGAGAAATGTACAAACAAAACGTGCAAGAGGTCCAGCTGCAAGACTCTCAACTTGCTAATCTGCTTGCAAGCATTGAAGCAGAGGAGGCCAGGCAGATATCTGCGCAAACGGCTGCAGTAGAAGAAGCTCAGGCAAACACAGAGACAGTTAGCTATAGCAATAGCAATACTAGCCAGGGATGGACTTGTCCTTCCCCTGCTGACAAATCCGCTCACAAAGCGCCCGTAAGGCAGCAGCGTAAACGCTTCTGGTTCGACTGGAGCACAGAGGGCAGAGCTGCTGCAGTCATTTCTGGTCTGGTGGGAGCTGCCGCAATGATGTTTGTTGGTATCGTTGCCTGGTCAGTTGTATCCACAGTTCTACCCTCTGATCTTACTGGAAATTCTGGGCAGTTTGCAGAGACAACACTGCCCACTGAAGGAATGGTTGCTCTTGCCACAGCAGACAGTGACTATGCAAATGTTTACGCAGCTCTTGAGTGGATTGCAGATCGTCAAGAAGCAGAAAGACAAGCTGATCAGCAGCGTCTTGAAGCAGCGCAGCGCGATTCAAGACGTGGGCTTTTTGACATGTCAGATGATATGGCAACAGGCGATGTGATGGCTGAAAGTGACGCACCTCTTTCTATGGAGGCCCCCTCTAGCGGTATGGAAACAGGGGGCGCAGACAGTGCCCGCATGCTTAGTCGCAGCGATGCTGAACCTGATTTTTCTGACACCAACATCCAAGTGCTAGGTGTTCAAGAGGGCGACATCCTCAAGACTGACGGACGCTATATTTATGCCCTGAGTGCCGTTGCGCTAAGCGTCATTGAAGCAAATAACGGTAGCCCGCGTCTGCTGTCAACACTTGACTTCCGTGACATTGGTGACCCCGCCTTTCGCCCAGGTTCTTCTGAGGTGGAAAGAAGACGCGGGGAGCAAAGTCCCCGAGGAAGTAGCGAACGCATGGTGTTTAACCACGACTACTTCAAGATCTATCTTGATGGGGAGCGTCTTATTGCCCTGCGCAAAGACGACAGCTATAGGCTCAGAAGTGTTCCTGGACAGGCTTCGATAGGTGTTGACATCTTTGATGTTGCCAATCCTGCTAGCCCGCATTTTGTGACAAGTTTTGAGATTAATGGTGACCTAGTAAGCTCACGCATGATTGGTGATACGCTTTACCTAGTCTGTACCCTTAAGGCTGATGTGGGCTGGCGCAGTCGCGACTATGCTCATCCAGATACCTTTGTTCCCTCTGTTAGACATGGCGGCAGAGACCATCTAGTACCTGCTTCAAGTATTCGCATCGCCCCTGAAACACGCGATATGCGTGCAGAGTACACACACATCATAGCGATTGACACTTCGCGCAGTGGACAGATAGTTTCACAAGCTGCACTTTTGGGCGGAAGTGATGACCTTTACATGAGCACCAACAACCTGTTCCTGCTTTCTGAAGGACAGCTGCGCACAGCTGACACAAAGGGCTCAAGAGGAAACGTTGTTAATGTCGTAGGTAACGCAACCACCGTAACAAGAGTCGAGTTAAGCGGTGGGCATATTGACATTGGGAATTCGCGTCGTCTACCTGGCATCGTAAATAACCAGTTCTCGCTGGATGAAAAAGATGATGTGCTACGTATTATTACCACCTTTACTAGGTGGGAAGACTGGGATAGCAGGGGCAGCACAGGCAGAGGCGGCGACTGGCTCGGTGAAGAAGTAGTAACAGAAGAATGGGGGTGGAATGACGACTTTACTGACACAACAGTTTGGACGCTAGATGACAGGCTTGGAATCATTGGGTCCATTGACGGCTTTGGCATTGACGAAGACTTATATTCCGCACGATTCATGGGAGACATCGTCTACTTTGTCACCTTTAGAGAGATTGACCCTGTATATGCCGTTGACCTTAGCGACCCTGCCAATCCACGCTTTTTAAGCGAGCTCAAGATTCCTGGCTTCTCAGAGTATTTGCATCCTTGGACTGATGGGCTACTCTTTGGCTTTGGTCGCGACGCCTGTGAGATAACAGGCATCAGAGGCGGCTTGAAGCTAAGCATGTTTGATATCAGCAATCCCAGAGATGTCACACGGGAACACTATTTGATCTTAGATGACTATATGCGATCTGATGCGAGTAGTGACCACCGGGCTATCTTGGTAAGTCCAGAGCGCAATCTGATAGCTTTTCCCGCTGATGATGCTTATCTGATTTACTCTTACAGCGAACGCCGTGGCTTCGAGCCTGTGGTAAAGCTTCCCTTGATAAGCGAGGGAGACAATCCAGCACGCGGGCTCTTTATTGACAATATGTTCTACGTGTTTGAACTGGGTGACAGACCCAATGTTGAAACCTTTGTACTGCCAAGTTTTAGAACATGGGATTTTCTCTGGCTCTAACTTGTATCTGGGGCTAGATTTGGAAGTCGTCCCCTGAACCTTTGGCGCGCCTTTGTCGTTTTCGTACTTTTCGACGTAGGCGCGCTTTTTCCTTTGTTGCCCTTGAAATGACAGGTATTCCTTCAAGGGCTGGCTCAAAGGATTCACCTTTGGACTCCATTCGTTTGGCTGCAATAATCTCTGCCGACACCATACCACCGATCAGAAGTATTGCACCAAACAGTTCTCTTAGGGGAACTGCTCCTGCTGCCGACCAACCAAAAATGCCCCCAAAGACAGGTTCTAGCACTAAGATAAGTGCCACCCGCGACGGAGAGAGGGTCTTTTGCGCCCAAGTTTGCACGACAAAGGCAAGAGATGAGCCAAGGATACCCGTAATCAATATAGCCAGCCACACAGTTTGTCCTGAGGGCATGCCTGCGACTTCACCAGTAAGCACTGACGCAAACGCTGAAACTACCGCTATGACCCCTAGCTGGATTACTGCCAGCGTTGAAGTGGAGTGTCTATGAGAAGTGTAGCCCAAGACCAGCATGTGCGCTGTATAGGCAAGTGCTGCAAGCAAGACAAGGGTGTCACCTAAAACCCAGTCATTCAGGCCACCAGAGCTAAGGTTAAGCCCCGATAATACCCATAGTCCCCCTATTGCTAAGATGACACCAATACGAACACCCCAGTCAGGCAATTTCTTCCGCAAAATCGACTGAAAGATAGGGACAAGAATGACATAGATGCCTGTCAGGAAGGCACTTCTTGCAGGGGTCGTTCCCCCCATATCTGCAGGCAAAAGACTTGCCGTTTGCAAGACATATCCCAGGGCTAAAAACACGCTTGCCACAAGACCTAATTTGACGTTATCAAAGCTGAGTTTTTTGAAAATACCTGGAACCAATGCTGCCAAAATAAGCGCTGCAATGCCAAAGCGTATAGCAAGAAAGGCGTAGAGTGGATACTGCTCTAGAGCCTCTGCTTTGAGCACAAAGGTTGAACCCCATATTATCGCTATGAAAAGCAGGGCTAGGGCAGGTGCAAGAGTGTTAAATCGCGGATGCTTTTTAGTTCGGTGCGCTGCGTAGCGCACATAACGTGCACGCACTTGCAGCATGTGCTTGGGCATTACGCAGTAACCTCTTCTTGAGACCCTTCTTTGGCGCGAAGCTTCTTAGCTTGCGACCAAAGGTCTTCAAGGCGATATTCATCACGAAAATCTGGTTGAAATAAGTGGATGACGATATCAGTGTAGTCAAGCAAGACCCATTTTGCCTCTTGCATACCCTCGCGATGCGCAGGTTTTGCTCCGCATTTTTCAAGTAATTCTTTCTCAATTTCAGTGGCAATCGCCTTTATTTGAAGGTCATTATTTCCTGTAGCAAGCACAAAGTAGTCAGTAACAACAAGTAGCTCTTTCATATCAAGAGCCATAATGTCAGAGGCCTTCTTTTCAAGAGCAGCCTCAAAGGCTACTCTTACTAAGTTCTTGCTATCAAAAGAGCTCTCTGAGCTACTTGTTTTCGTATTGGAGGTCAAGACTTGTGCTTCCTTTCATCATGAGGGCATTCCAGACTTCGGTCGTGCGCGGATGCATGACCTTTCTATTATGAATCAAATGCTGCATTGTTGCTTGATATGCCTGCAAAAAAAGTGTGTGCAAATCAACAGTTCCTGCCATTTCACGCAAAGAGAAAACCGCAGGACTCGAGCGCGTAGGCTCAATCATATCTGCAACATAAAGAACCTTGTCAAGGTCAGCCATATCCTCATCACCTACGGTGTGGTGACGAATTGCAGCAATGACACCCTGGGACAGCTCAGGAAAAAGTTTCGCAACATGGGCAGCGCCTGTGTGCGCATGCAAAATCTGAGGGGCAGCCAGAACTTCTGGGGTAATTTCAATACCAACCTGGGCAGCAGCTTCTATCAAATAGTCTTTGGGTTGTCCGCGGTCCCAATCATGCAAAAGTCCTGCAATATAGGCTTCACCACAGTCAACTTGATAAAGAAGGGCAAGCTCGCAAGCACACTGCGCAGTCTTGCGACTGTGCAAAAAGCCATATTCGTCAAGACGTGCCTCAAGCAGAGGAAGGGCACGTTTTACTATGGAATCTACTGGCACAGCTTTGTCAAAGTCGCTAGCCATAAAGCTCTTGCTGTCTAGCATAATGCTCTACCTCCTCTGAGATTAGGTAGCGGTTAGTAGTCCCCTGAATAAAGCGTCTGCGAATCTCTGAGGACGAGACGTCTAATCTGGGTAAATCAAAAGTCTGATAATCACACTGTGGCAGACGCTTTGCAAGAACTGCCTTGCCTTCTGACAAATCAAATCCAGGTCTAGTGGCAATAAGGAAGCTTGCGTAGTTGTTGACCAGATGGGCATCCTTCCACAGGGGAAGGTCAATCAGAGCATCTGCGCCCATAATAAAGAAGAGCTCATCTGTAGGATCAAGGCTTGCGTGAAGTTCGCGCAAAGTATCGATTGTATAGGTTGTCCCTATGCGATCAATTTCTAAAGATGAAACTTCAAAGCTTGGATTGTCTGCTGTGGCAATGCAGCACATCCAAAAACGGTCCTTCGCACTGGCAACGGTACTCTCTATTTTAAAGGCGGGCTTTCCCGCCACCATAAAGATGATTTTGTCGAGCTCAAATTGCTGACGTGCCTCTTCTGCACAAGCCAAATGCCCAATATGAATCGGGTCAAAAGTTCCCCCTAATATGCCAATCCGCTTCGTCAATTGATTATCTTTCTGCGACAGTTTTAATAAATTTTCTCCGGAGTCATTCTGGTGAGTGCACAAGCGGCATTTCGAAAGTCAAGCGTAGTAACCTTTTACGTGAGACTTACTAAATGACGCTTAGGTGCCACCACTGGTTTTTCTGATGAGTATAGTAGGTGTCGCATTGATAGGTGAAGCGTATTACATACGTGAGCCTAACAATGCGGCAGCTAGATATCATCAGAAAAGTCAGCGGACCTGGCCATTTCCTTCGAGGATATACTTCGTCGAAGTAAGAGCCTTGATTCCCATAGGTCCGCGCGCGTGAAGCTTCTGGGTTGAAATTCCAATCTCTGCACCCAGTCCAAAAATGCCCCCATCGCAAAAACGCGTAGACGCATTAACATATACTGCGGCTGCATCAACACCAGCACTAAACTTCTGCGCAGCTGCATAGTCGTCAGTGACAATAGCCTCTGAGTGAGAGCTTCCATGCCTGTTAATGTGAGCAATTGCTTCTTCTACACCCTCGACAACCTTTATGCTGATAATTAGGTCAAGGTACTCTGTGTCCCAGTCTTCCTCGGTTGCAGGACGTAGCTTATCGGTCGAAACCCCTGCTGATGTCACAACCTCTAAAGAGTCCCCGTCGCAAGCCAGCTCAACCCCTGCGTCTGCTAATGCTACAGCAATCTTAGGTAAAAGCCTGTCAGCTGCACGCGCGTCAACAAGCAGTGACTCTGCTGCATTGCACACACTAGGTCGCTGGCATTTTGCGTTCATTACAATCGCCAATGCCATATCCATGTCTGCTGCTTCGTGTAAGTATATATGGCAATTGCCCATACCTGTCTCAATTACAGGCACCTTTGAATTCTCAACCACAGTGCGAATTAGCCCTGCTCCCCCACGAGGAATTAGTACATCTACTAAACCGTGAAGTCCCATGAGCTCATTGCCTGATTCGCGACTAGTTGCGTCAAGGTTTTGCAATGCTGCTGCAGGTAAATCAACTGAGGCAAGCGCCTCTTGCAAGATTTCAACAAGCACATCGTTTGTGCGCTGGGCGATTTTTCCTCCGCGAAGCAAGATGGTGTTTCCCGTTTTTATCGCAATACTTGCCGCGTCAATAGTTACATTTGGACGCGCCTCGTAAATCATACCTACGACCCCTAGAGGGACGCGGACTTGCTTCATGCGAATACCCTGGACAATAGTTCGTCCCTCAATGATTTCTCCCAGGGCGTCAGGAAAGGCACTAAGTTCAGCAAGGGCTTGCTTGCATCCCGCAAGACGATCTGCATCAAGCATGAGGCGGTCGAGCAAGCTTTCTGCAGTTCCATCTGCGCGCGCAGCTTCAATATCTGCCTTATTTGCAGCAATGATTCTGTCCTCATGGGTAGTCAGCGCATCTGACATTGCCTGCAGAGCTGCGTTACGCTGCTCAATCGAGGCCTCTGCTAAAGTCCCCGTACAGTCCTTTGCCGCCTGTGCCTGCCTGCGTACTGCTCCTGCAGCATTGGCAGCTGAACTGGCATCTGTGCTGGCTGATATATTAGATGACATACTTATGGTCCCTTTCTGATTATCGTGCCCTGCGGTTTTCCAGCAACTGCATCTACTACTACATTTGCATCGCGGCCATTGCAAAGTACGGTCGCAATATCTGCATCAAGCAAAACCTTAGCAGCCTGAAGCTTACTGCGCATCCCCCCGCTGCCCAATCCTTCGGCACTACCCCCTGCGCTCGTTTCTGCAAGCAATTCTTCACCAATTTCAGTAAGACAAGATACTACCGTAGCATTCGGATTCAGGTTAGGATCTTCGCTGTAAAGACCTTTAACATCGGTCAGTATTACAACCATGTCTGCTTTAATCATAACAGCGACCAAGGCAGCAAGCGTATCGTTGTCACCAAAGGCAATCTCGTCAATGGCGACCGTGTCATTTTCATTCACAATGGGAATCGCGCCCAGTTCAAGCAGCTTGTCAAAAGTGTCTATGGCATGACCATAGCTGATCTTATTCTCTGTGTCTGCCCTAGTTAAAAGCACTTGACCAATCATGGTGCGACAACGCCCAAATTCAGCACTATAGGTCTCGATCAGATCAACTTGCCCAATACTTGCAGCAGCCTGCAAAGTTGCCATGTCTTTAGGCCTTTGCAAAAGCCCCATCATTTCACGGCCAGCTGCAATAGCTCCCGAAGACACCAGCACAACCTGATGTCCATCTTTGTTGATTTCTGAGAGCTGGTCAGCAAGACTTGCAATATAGCGGCGATCAATAGCTCCGTGGTCATTAGTTAGGGTATTAGAGCCAACCTTTACTACGATGCGCATTTTCTTACCATTGATCATCTGTAATCCCTGCTTCAAATTTAAACTCTCGGTCCAATATTCTTATAGTATTTCCGTCAACAGCACCCTTTGCAATAAGCTCGTTTTCAAGTCCCAGCTTTGCAAATCTGCCCTGCAGCCACAGTATCGCCTCTTCATTATCCCATTCAGTCTGAATGACCATGCGCTCAATCGTATCCCCACTAACCTGGAACACGCCTCCGCCCAGATTTACTATAGTGAAGGGGCGTTTTGCCACTCGCTGAGCCATGTGCTCACGATGCACATAGCGCGCCTCAAATTGCTCACTTTCTCGGCGAGCTGCCTCTGCTTTGGCAGCCTCTATGCGCAAGTCATGGACACGCTCTGCTGTAAATTGGAGGAGTGCGTCCAAACCTTCACCCGTCAAGGTAGATATTGCAAAATAGGGCAGCTGGTTGTCTGCCGCTTTGCCAAATTCATCCTCGCCTTCAGAAGGATTTGCCTGATCTGCTAAATAGGTCGCAAGCTTTTCACTGCGCTCACGTGCGCCTTCAACATCCAGTTTATTACCCACAATAATGCGGGGACGATCGCGAAGTTCAGCCATGTGTTGCTGCAATTCGTTCTCGATGATTTTATAGTCTTCAATGGGATCTCTGTCCTCGCCCTCAAATCCGCCAGCAAGGTCAACAACATGCATGATAAGAGCGCTGCGCTCAATATGGCGCAAGAAAGCATGGCCTAAACCTTTTCCTTCATGAGCTCCTTCGATAAGCCCTGGTACGTCGGCTACAACAAAAGACCTGTCCCCCACTTTCACAACGCCCAGATTGGGAATTAGTGTTGTAAAGGGATAATCTGCAATCTTTGGACGTGCTGCACTAATGCGTGCAATTATTGAAGATTTGCCAACGCTAGGCATGCCTACCAGCGCTGCGTCAGCAAGCAGCTTTAACTCAAGGCGAAGATCGTGCTCTTTGCCAGGTTCCCCCAGCTCTGCAAAAGCTGGGGCTCTGCGCACACTAGTAGTAAAGTGAGGATTTCCGCGCCCGCCGTGACCACCCTCAACAATAAGCAACTCTTGTCCATCAAGCACAAGGTCACCTAGGACCTCATCAGTATGCATGTCGTGCACTACGGTGCCGACAGGAACGGGCAGACGCAAATCTTCTCCTTTGGCCCCATGCATATTTGAACCCTTGCCATGAGTACCACGCTCTGCCTTAAAGTGATGTTTAAAGCGATAGTCTACTAGCGAGGACAAGCCAGCATCAGCTACTAGGATTACACTACCGCCGTTGCCGCCGTCTCCCCCATCAGGACCACCCTTTGGAACATGTTTTTCGCGACGAAAAGACTTGCAGCCTGCGCCACCATCGCCTGACTTTACATATAGTGATACCTGATCTAAAAACAACAAAATCTCCTTGTGAAATTACTGCCTTGCACACAGCGCAACAGCAAGTACGAATTTACCTCTTATTGAACATGCAATTGTACCAGCAGATGAACGCCAGCAAACAAAAGTAGATACGAGGTGACCTACAGCAACTTGATGGCTTCCCGCATCACTGTGTCAGAAACTGATACGTCAACAAAAAATCCCTTGCAAAAGCAAGGGATTTTAACAAGTTCCTATAAGGTGTCTAGCAGTAACAGTAAGACTTATGCTACTGCTTCTTCAACAGGACGCACGTGCACTTTGCGCTTTTTTCCCTGTGTGAACTCAACGACTCCATCGCTTTTTGCAAACAATGTATCGTCATTGCCACGACCAACAAGGTCACCTGGATGAAAGCGTGTTCCACGCTGACGAACCAAAATCTCACCACAGTTTACATATTGTCCCGCAAAACGCTTTACTCCCAGACGCTTACTGCGTGAGTCGCGCCCATTACGCGTTGAGCCTAATCCTTTTTTATGAGCCATTGTTAACCACTCACCTTCACAATTTCGAGGCGCGTCAATTGCTGGCGATGACCACGCTTACGCCTGTATCCTTTGCGCTTCTTAAACTTGAAGATGATAACCTTCTTGTCTTTGAAGTGCTCTACAACCTTTGCGGTAACAGTGGCTTTCGCCAAAGCATCCGCGTCAGTGATGATTTTGTCGTCATTTGACAGAAACAAAACATCCAAATCGACATTTTCGCCAGGCTCTAAGTCGAGCTTTTCGACGTTCAGTACATCGCCTTCTGCGACCTTGTACTGCTTGCCTCCTGTTTTAACCACTGCATACATTAGTATTTATCCTTTGTCTAAGTTTGCCGTTGCTGCTGATTTTTGCACAGCAAAAACTTGCGCTGGAATCGCGCAAGGACTAATAGTAACAAAGAACGGGGGCGCAAGTAAACAGTTTTTGACAACAATCTAAAGAAATTTGAGACTATCTGACAGCCCTCCGACAAAGGGTGTCCAGTATAATAAATAGCAGCGCTTCTTGCTCTTGCGTCACTGCTTGCAGCAACAAGCAGCAATAAACAATGTGTCCACAACGGATAAGCAATGGAGAACACACATGATAAGAAAAAGTGTAGATAGTTCACGCTGGATACCCACTTTTACAATCCTAGTGCTGACCGCTGCAATTGTGCTAAGTCTGGGCTTAGCGTCTACACCTTCATCAGCCACCGCAGCTGAAGCCCAGGAAACGCCTGCTGAAAATACGGCAAGTGTTGCACACTTCACTACCCTGCAATACAAAATGTTTCCCTGGGATGACTGGGATGACCTATGGGTCGCAAGGATTAGTGCAGAAATCGACGATCATGCTTCCTTGCCTGCCTTAGTAGAAATTGCCGTACCAGAAAATGCTGAGGTATATCGCTTCGGAGAACCAGGAGAAGCATCGCCTGACTTTAGCCCTCCCTGGCAGATGCGTACTGAAAATGGTCTAGACATCTATACGGGCGTTTTAACTCACGGACGTATTGTAATCATTGAATACTCCCTTCCAGATCATCCCGTTGTCATGACTGAAGCGGGGCCTACCATAGCCATAACCTATACTCCACTACACAATGTTGATGAACTACATCTAATAACAGCCTTGCCCGTAGATAGTGCCGTTGTCGAGCCTGGATTTGAATACATGGGTTCTGGTCCTAGTGGAGAACCTGCCTTTGCGTCCTTTTTCGAGAATGCCATAGGTGGACAGCTCTATACCACAAGCATTCCCTACATCGAAGAAGCAAGTGAGCGCCAAGGCATCGATAACGTTGCGACCACTGTGGGTATCGCAGGAATTGCTGTACTTACAGCTATCGCCCTCTTCTTCTTTTTCAGGCGTGGTGCATCTACAAAAGAGGATGAGGAGTAAGCACCATGAAAAGAGTTTTCCTGGTAAGTGCCCTAACCTTCCTCTTGCTGCTTGCAGGTATCACAACAGCAGGAGCCTCTGAGCTTGATGTGAGCAACGAAGATGTGTCTGCAGAAAATGCTACTGAACACGTAAACATACGTGCCCCCGAAGGCGTAGCTTCCCCCTTTGTGAATCTGCAATACACAATCATATATTGGGGGGGCGAATGGGTCGTTACGATTCGGGGCATCATTGACCCAGGTCTCATTTTGCCCGCAACAGTAGAAATTGGCGTTCCGACAGGAACTGCTGTTGACTGGATTGGGCAAGTTGATGCAGGCTTTAATGATGACCCTCTAGCTATTCCCATGTCGCCTCTTGAAGTGTCCCCTCCCTACAATATCTACACTGAGGGCGATACCGACATCTACACCGTTGTACTGAGCGATTCTCATGCTGTCCAGCTGGAATTTCCCTTCGTTGGTAATCCGAGTGTCCCCACTGAAGAAGATGGTGCTGTCCAGTTTAGCTATACCCCGCTTGGCGATGTCGACGAACTCTGGCTTGCAACAGCAATCCCTGCAAATTCAGCTGTGCTTGACCCCGAAATTCGAGAGCTTGACGGCCTTGGCCCCAGCGGGGAACTTACCTTTGCGCGAACTTTTTACGATGCTATTGGTGGACAAGAGTACACTGCCCTTATCGAATATAGGACAGGGGTAACTGAAGTTGAACAAAACCTTGCCTCCTGGATATTGCCTGCCCTTATTGGAGGTTTCGCAGTTATAGCCGCAGGAGTATTTATACTTTTTAGACGCGGCACAAAAGGGTAGAACACACTAGACACCATATCTTTGCGTCGAAGTTTCAAATAGAGGAAATCCACGCAATTGTTACGCTAGGATTTCCTCTTTTCTCATTCTCCTTAACCTATGGTGCCTGGAGCACCCTGGATATTTTAATTAGAGTGCTATTTGATATGCTATTATTATCAACCGAATAAGTGGTCCCATGGCGCAACGGTTAGCGCGGAGGACTCATAATCCTTAGGTTGTAGGTTCGA
>Ga0123355_10009739_pt1 | contig 14649 bp, 10 predicted proteins | sample TergutEmb28metaG_3_FD_89872 | JGI IMG/M metagenome (GOLD analysis project Ga0123355, IMG submission 89872) | Embiratermes neotenicus P1 segment gut microbial communities from Petit-Saut dam, French Guiana - Emb289 P1 | ecosystem: Host-associated > Arthropoda: Insects > Digestive system > Gut ...
AAATACTATAAAAAAAACCACATTCTTTTTTAGTAAAAAGTAAGGGGGTGAGTCTTGAAGAAAAAGATGAGAAAAAAAAACAAACTTTCACGTCAAAACAAAAAAAAAGGCGAAAAAACAAAAAAAAAAAAAAAAAAAGCTTGCATATGTTAGAAACATGAAATACCTACAACAAATCAAAATTGCTTGCACAGAGAAACCAAAAGCATATTCAAAATGGGGAGTACCTGGTACCAGTATGTCCAGAATATTTTCGTCTTCCCACTGCTGTCAGAAAACATGAATATACGTACAAAACTCCACATTTACCCGTTATTTTTGTATTAGTATGCAAGTTTCTCACAGTTACGGAAGAACACACGCTGACAGTGTCCAAGAACAGGGCAATCGGGGAAGACATTTGGGATACGGTGCGGCGGAAGTGACTGCATGAGTTTCGTAATTTGTACTCGTCACAAAATATTCGATGATCAAATTGAGGGTGATAATATTGCAGAGCATGTGGCAAGTATGGAGGGGAAGGAAGGAAGAGACTGCTGGTAAGATATGGTTCGATGGACCAACCATGCTAATGCAAATGATGTCCAAAAAGATACGAAGGTGCAGACTAGTTTTATCTGACGAAAGATCGGAATAAACGGTGGCCCCTTCTATACATGGTAGTAAAGCTCTGGGTTCCATAAACCTTGAGTAATGCGTGGCTAGTTGACCTACTATTCCATTCTAATTCATTCACGTTGAAACTTCGTCGGTATGTAAATTCCTCACCCACTTGATCAGTCTCGCCAAACACACAGAAGGTTCTGTATTGCATATCAGCGCTGCTGTAGTGGTAACTCGAGTATCGGCAGTAATTTGTTAGCGACAAGTGCCGCCATTTGCAGGGAATGTCTGTGCATCGAAGAATGGTGGCGTCATGTTCGGCAGTTAATTGCACAAATTCAAGGAGGAATAACAAGAGAAATGTAACATTTCACAGGTATTATTGAATAACCCCTAAAGAAAATATAGTAGTCGATCATGCAGTTGGCATGGAGTTTTAGTTTGTAGTGTAAGCAGGATAGCAAAACATGCTTTATCATCCGTGAGTATAATATACATTCAAATATTTATGTTGTGGAGCCACGTTCTCTTCGTACCCACCGAGCAGTATTAGTAAAAGTAAATTGCTACGTACTTTACCCGGCTTTTATGCGGCACTCGTTTTCAGTACAAGGTTGTGTTATACTGTTACAGCGCGATTTCCGTTCCAAACGATAACGAGTTTTGTCACCCTGTCAGGCGCCCATATAACCGTCATTTCTTTTCAAGAATTTCCGAAATTTAAAGAAGTCCCCACTTAGTGTTATTTCGAAGAATGACTGAATGTGTTACAGTACAAGGTAACTTAATCCTATGTTCAGTCGCTTTAATGTTATGCATTATGTGTAATCCGTACAGTAAACAGAGTGTAGAGATGGACATGCAAAAGACTTGTAGATTTCGTTGTACTGGCACACCACCACTAGACGCATTTATACTGCTGCCATATTACTGCGTACTAGATACACAGTTTTCTTTATTGCAAGAAGAGTGGGGTTCAGCAACAACATACAACCTACGTGTGTTACCTGTTTTCTGTATGGTAAAAGTCTATACAGTTATTTTTGTTTTATGGCTAACTTTCATTGGTACATAAGACGTCGCACATTGATGATACCAGGTAATTATAAAGTTGTTTTAAATACATTTGGTGAATAAAGTACCTTTATACATCAGCTCACAGACTTTTCTGGTAGGTATTATTGTCCAACACATTCTCCTCAATATGATCCTACACATCATTATACCTAGCCTTTATGATTGCCAAAGCACATGGGGTGTGAAGGGCTGTGACTTTAGAATCTTCTTTCTTGCTTCATATCATGTACTGAATAACTGTGTGGGTTATATAGTCTCAAATTACGCATTTGCTGAGAAAGAGAAAGGAAATTGGTGTATCCTTTTGAGGTATTGTGTCAGAATATGCCATGGATACTGGGGAAGTTGATGAAATGGTTACTTAATGCCATTATATTTGCAGTATTATTTAAGTGATTTATGGGTTATTTACTTATACTACTACAATTATGTAGGTTATTGTAAGGTAAGAACTTAATGTTAAATGGGTGTATCTCATGTGGAGTACTGTATTGCTACAATTCTTCTGCCATTTAAGAGCCGATGCACTCCCATTTAGTATCACATTTCAACATAGCCCCAGCTTTTTGCATACCTCTGTGGATCCTGGAAGACAGTCTTACCACTTTTCCTTAAGAAGGAAAGAGGAACAGTGGCAAAAGTATCTCACATTTGTTGTTGAGATTATCATTTGTTTTTGATCAGTAGACATTCACAGAATGTTTGTCAACAGGTTGGGATTGTCATCCAGCCATGCCGCAGTAATCTCTGAAAATTCCATGTGATGATTGCAATCCTCGAGGAAGAGGACTCATGAGTGAAGTGGATTTTATGCTGAATTCTGACATTGAATGGTAGTGTATGGCAAGTGTGCACATTTAAAGAATCTAGGAGCCACTTCAAAATTCTAGCTGGCAGAAAGATGACATGAAGCATGTTCCATATTAAGGACCCACATATATTATGTGCCAGCATACAAAATTAGTTACCGTGGCACTCTGTCATCTGGGATTTGTGTGCCTGTGATATATGGGCTGTAAAGTGTTGCAAGAATTGTAATATAGCATTCCATTTTGGAGATACAGCCATTGAATATTCTGCATTTCCTAATGTACTGACTGTACATTCAGTCTGTGGCATGAAATTGGTTGTGATTGGTTGTGATGATTGGAATGAGACTGTTATTTTCAAGAGAGCAGTCTTTGTATTATCCCAGCAGTTGCATAGAGATGCTGCGGAAAATCTTAGAAAAGTCAGTACCGTGACTGAAATTTTAATCTGTTAATTTGTGAGTAAAAATTTATATTACTGCTGCTACTCTGGCTTGCTTGGTTGTGGGGGTATTCCTAGTGCTTTATTTAGATGGTATAATACTTTAACCCTGATGATGGAGGCCATAGGTTTCTGCAGGCACTGGTACCCACATGGCTACATGATGTTAACAATTAGAAGACAACAGTGTAAGCCTTTACCGCCATGAAAACCCAAGACCTACAGTATAAATTTTTTGAACATTTAAACATTGTAGCCGCTGCCTTGAAGACTTAATGCATGAATAGTGGGTGATCATTTAGAAAACAGATCATATAAATGTGTACAATATATTATGCACCATCAATACACAACATACATCAAACAAGATGCAATAATTACAATTAGGTGATATTTGGCTACATGTTTCAGCCGTGACCGGCCATCTTCAGGCCAACTAAGAGCAACCATTAAGTTACAGTACAGTTCTTAGTTGGCGTGAAGATGGCCAGTCACGGGTGAAACATGTAGCCAGTATTACCTGATTGTAATTATTGCATCTTGTTTGATGTATGTTGTGTATTGACGATGCATAATATATTATACAAATTTAATAATACAGAACGGGATGGCCTCTCTGTCAAAAAAAAATCATATAAATGGTGAAATTACTGGAAGTTTTTGAATGGTCCACAATGTATTATAACAGTTCATTGTATTCACAGGTTTCCTTTAAGTAATCCAAAACTTTGTAAGAAGTGGGTTCATGCCATTTGTCAGCCAGATTTTAAGTCTTCAGCACATCATTTACTTTGCTCAGATCATTTTGAAAAGAAATGTTTTCTACCAGGATATGTTAATAGAAGACAGTTAAAGAAAAACGCAATACCTACTTTGTATCATTATGTTGAAAAGGTGAGTTTGAGACTTTAAAGCCTGTCATGTAATATATGTTACACAGTGTGTTTCTTTCATCAGCACACATAGCGTGGCATCTGTATCACATAGATAGCTGCTGCCGCAACTTTCCATGACAGATATGATGCTCAGGACAGTAATAATAGGGACACACTGTACCTTAACAAATGTTGTATTTGTACTGGTACGTGTGCAGCGAATGTTACGCATATCTGTTTAAGTGAAAAGGTTTCTATAGAAACTGTGATGCTTTTGTATTAGGGGTTTACGTGCTGCTTTTTAAAAAATAAATGCTGGTGTGAACAAGCATGTTCCTGTCAGACACAACTGTCCATTATTATTATTATTATTATTATTATTGTTGTTGTTATTTTAAGTACTGCATGCTTTGATCATCAGCTGATGATCATCAGGTTTTTCAATACAGAATCTTAAAAAGAAGGTAAAAAATATAAATCAGTTTGTGAGATCTCACAAATGATGTAGAAATGGGTCAAAACTTTTAATTCTCATTGTTGTGTTGCATAGATACAAACAATGTAACATTTGTATTTATGAAGCCCTTCTAGGGTACTAGTTCCTAATTAAGATGTGTTAAAATCAAATTACAGTATTTTCTTTTTTAAAGCCATGTATTCAAATCAGCAGCTGGCTAACCATTAGCTCAGTTGTTCAGTTTAATACGCTGTCCCACAGTGGGCATTTAAATAGAATAGTGCTCCAGCCACAGCAGAAAACCAGGCATATAAAAGGCCATTTTTAATTTTTCTATAATTGATCATCATGCAAAGAAAACAGAATGTAGCCACAGTTGGTGCCATGCTAATGTTCTTCAGCAATACTTTTTTTTTATGAAACTACAAGGAAATTAGTACAGTCTGAATTAGCCTCATTAGTCATATGTTTCTCAAATTTATTAATTTCATTTATTCTGTGGTCTGTCTTATGACAGGGCCAAAGCCTCTTCCAAATTCAGTTACCATAAAGGGCAGTCACATGCTTCCCTTTCCAATTTCCAGGATCCTATCTTTTCCTTAGGGTTGTCAATTATTTGCTTATGTCTCCTTTCTCATGTTCCCATCACTTCTCTCCTACCCTCTCTTTCCTTCAATAATGTATTTTAGATTCCAGTTCCTACACAAGCTGTGACCAATCCATTTACCCTTCCTTCATTTCTATTGTATGTAGAATATTCATGTCTTCCCAGCCTTTTGGTAATACTTCATTTCTGACACAAATGGTGCAGTTAAACTCCATCCTTTTCCAACACCTAATTTCTAAACATTCCATGTGTTTCTGATGTACTTTCCAAAGTGTCCAGGTTTTCAATACCATTCAATTTTGCCACATTAATTTAGCACAAGATAATTAAGATTGATGAAGGGAAGAATTGATTTATGTCTACGGTAGATGGACTTCAAGAGTAGAGTAATGCATTTCATAAGGAATGCATTTGGAAAATCTGTCTGCTGTACTAAGGTACGGCTATCAGGTCTTCTTATATCCTTAATGGATATTTGTGACGTCTGTACAGTGTTGGTCAGAGTTTTCGAAACTCATACTGTTATTTGTTTGTAGAAACCACAGCAGCAGTCACCAAGCCCAGTAGAACAGGAACCAGAGGTTATATACAGCCATAGAGAATATAATGTGCCATCAGAGTGGGATGAAGGTATGTCAACAAAAGGTAGCTTTTTAATATATCTCACTATTATCCTGTCAGGGATCAAGTCATGTGGCATTTTACAGTTCTATGTCAGCTTTTCAGTGGTCTTTGTACACATCTCTCTCCTGGACCAAAATACTATGATTTGTTAAGTATTCTGTTGTTTCCTTTCTTCCTACATGTTGTTTGCAGTTAAGTAATTTTGTATAGATTTCATATGTGACTGAATTTTCAACTTGTCTAAAATGTTGTGGAAGGAGATGGAGGAAGAGAAGATAATACAGAGGCAAAGGTAGACCCCTAAAACCTGCCATGAAGGCACAAAGGGGGAGTAGAGGTGTAGCTCTACTCTTTCTTTAACATTAGCCCAAGATGGGTGTGGTTAGTAAGTGGCACGCGCTGGCCACTCTATTCCAGGAAAAAAGAGGCGTAGCTCTTCTCTTTCTTTAACCTCACTGTTGGACAAAAGAAAATTATTTTGTAAGTGTTCTAAGAGCCAATATTGTGCATTTCTCTGTAAAGTGTAATAAATATCAAATCTAAATAAAGTAAGGCATTGAAATGCTTCAGTTATGTGTCTTCAAATTCAAGTCTCGAAGTAGTGATAAGCCAAGCCACATTCACGATATTCAGAGTACTGGAAATGAACGTGTGTTAACTGTGCCCAATCTTCATGCTTACAGAAGGTGCAGGCTTATTGGATGCTCAGTTTGATTCTGGAAGCAAAGTGGAAGAACCAATAAAAATGCGCACTGAGTTTTTTTGTCGTGTGTGTGCATGTACAAGTGAGGAACTGGTCCCAGTGTTCGGGGAGCAAGGTGTGGAATTGCAGCTCCTCGAGAAGATTCACATACATCTTCCTATAATGGTGAAGACTTATACAAATTTTGTTATGCTGTTTTTATTGCTGACTTACTGTTGTGTGGTAGAAGGTTCATAATAATAGCTGCTTTTCAAGATTTGCGTGCTGTTGCCTGTAGTGGTGAAGACTTAAGACTTATTTTGCCTTGCTTTTGTCATGGCTGGCTTTATTGTGGTACAACCATGAAAAACATCTTTCATCTATTTGTGCTTGCTGTTATTTTCATATTAATGTCTTATTTCATAAATGTACTTCTGTATGTCCAGTGTATAATGCATGTATCACATAAAACTTGTATACCAGCTTCTGTAACTACCATCACCACCGTGACGGGTGCTGGTACAGAAATTGGCAATTTTAAAATGTTACGAGTGACATTTTCAGTAACTTAAACAAATAGGTTTGAAGCCAATAAACTTAGAGTAATATTGGCAAAATTTGAAATTCCATGAAATTTTGTACTAACAGCTACATTTGTCTTGATGTAAGTATAGCATATTGTAATAAAAGAATTGGCATATAAGGATCCAAAATATTTCTTAGTCTGCTACTGGACTATAACTTAAAATGGAAAGTGCCTGGAATATATCCAAAAACTAAATTCTGTATGCTGTGCATTGGGGACAGTCACACCACAGATGCAAGTAGAAAGTTGAGAGTTAGTTCTGTTCCATTATGTCATGTGGAATTTTCCTCTGCTGAAATTTGGTGGACTCCAAGAAGATAATTGACATCCAAATGAAAACTGTTAGTATAATCATAGGAACTAGAACTAAAATCTCTTGTAGGAAATTACTTAAGAAGTTTAAAATTATTGTGCTTGCCAGCAGATTATTTCCATATTAACACTTGTGCGTGATATGGAGAAACCCTGACTAATTCAGATTTCATGACGTGAGCACACGGCATTGATACGACGTGTATGTACCAAATGCTTGCTTCACTAGTTATCAAAGAGGAGTGTGTCATGCAGGAATCAGGTTATTCATTAACCTTCCAGCAATCATCAAGAGTTTATATCACAATATAAATTTGTTTTAACCCGACACTTACAGAATAATATTTTATCTTAGCCATATTCTGTACAAGAATTTACGTGAAATAGAAACTGTAAATTGTCCCAAAATGTGCAAGATAAAATTGCAGTGGTTCAAAGAAAACTTTTCCTTCTGTTCTAACACTGTGAATAGATAGTTACTCTGCTTTTATTCTTGTATGTTTTATGAACATTTTAACATTGTAAACAGGTGATTGTTATACATGTGTCTTTGTATTTGAAATGTATCGATTTGTATTAGGACATTTTCTACATCCTTAGCTTTGTCATATGAAGGATCTTTGGAAACACATAAATTCTGTTCTACTATATTCTTTTCTGTCCACCACCACTACCACTGTTGTCTTGTACATGTTCATATTATCAGATACATATAAATATCTCAACTACATGTTTCGGCCCTTATGGCCATCGTCAGGTTGGATACAATACATTGTAGTTCTTCCCTCAGATATTGTATCCAACCTGACGATGGCCATAAGGGCCGAAACATGTAGTTGAGATATTTATATGTGTCTGACAATATAGTTGTGTTAAGACGGTAATACCCTTGAATAATTGTTTACCTTTGGTTAACCAACACAGCGAGGATGACTCTCCTTGAAGGTGTTCATATTGCACTTCAGCCAGATGTTACAAACATTCTTTTACTAAGAAAAACTCTTTGGGATTTTTTTTCCTTCTCACCTGTATGTCATTTCTTCTATTTTTTTAATTATCCTCCTCTTCCTCCTCCTGTTTCTTCTTTCCTTCTCTTCCTGCTCCTCCTCCTCCACCACTACCACCACCATCACTGTAGTGCCTTGGCCCATTTTTGGGTCATGTCCTTTTCATTTGCTGGGGTTTCAAAACGGTAGATTTTTTACAATGCGAGACTGGTGCCATTCTCTGGCTGGAACACAGTACATTGATTAAGACTGACCTGATGCATTGTTTCAGAATGGAAACATGTGAATAGTTTCATATTTCTGTTTTTGATATCCCTGAAGTGATGCATTTCATACCCTTTGTTCACTTCAGGTGACCCCAGAAGATTTGCTGCCTGTGGCCCTGTGTACGTCTTGTGTTTATAAACTTGAGATGTGCCATGAATTTGTTCATGGATGTCTGGATGCAGATATAAAGCTGAGAACAATTCTTGGCTTACAAGTGGATCACAAAGTAAGTGCATACAGCAAGGTACAGTTATATATCGATTTAATATTATATAATACAAAATCTGAACCTAAGATCAGATCTAATCCAGTGGATTATGCAGTAAGGTACAGTAATTTTATTATATGGGCAGTTGTTTATCAGAATATCTCCTTTGAATACAGCTATTTCTGTTCCTATAGTTCTTGCACTGCTTGGTTCTTCAGTCATTTGAGAATGTTGGTCACATATCCTTGAAACAGCAGTTTGTCATACCATGATTCCCGCATTACCAGACAGGTTACAAACACACCTGTCAAAATGGTGTGTCCACAAAAAAAATGCTTGTCCTTATATTTTTTAAAAAAAAAATTTTTTTGCTTCAATGTTGGTCTGTTAATGACTTGTAAAGTGTTTTTTTTCTATCTCTCTCTCTCTAAAATTTTGTATCAGTGGGTTAGTGATATGTCCCCCCCCCCATTGTTTTACTTAGGCTCTCTCAAATAATTTTGTGCATGTATTTTGTTTTTTATTACAGATATACAGTGATGAGGACACAACAGATACTGAACCTTCTGCGGAGAAGGAACGAGAACAGGAGCACTATTCAAACATTTATGAAGATTCTGCAGACCAGGCATTTGAAAATCATACACAAGTTATAATTAACTCAGAAGAGACTGATGGTAAACTTGATCGCACAGCATATCGAAAAGTTCCATCAGTATTAGCCAGACAGAATACTGAGGTACAGGTGAAACATTTGGATGAAATAAAGTATGAGGCTCATGACTTTGATCATTACTGTGATGGTAAACTTGACCATACGGAATATACGGGCATCAAAACAGAACAGAATACTGAAGTGCATGTGAAGGGTGTGGTTGACAGGAAGTATGAGGCTCGAAACTTTGATCGTTACTCTGGTGATAAACTTGATTGTGCAGAATATACAAACATCCAAACAGAACAGAATACAGAGATGGACACAGAAAATGTGAATGAGACAGAATGTGAGGCTGATAACTTCAATCAGGAGTATGATCTGCAGAATACTGAAGTACAGGAAGGCTCATATGATATACAAATTCACGATCACGTGCAACGTTCAGAACCGTCAGCGGCCTCCATGGAACTGCGAAGTGGTAGAGCTGTAAAGAAGGTGACATTGGTATGTACACACATTGCAAATTAATCATATCTTAGTTGAGTAAAGAGAGCCCAACTTGATGTCAGTTGTTTTATTATTACTTTATTCAGTGCTCAGCATGTTTCGGATGTTAATACGTCCATCCTCAGGAGCTTGCGACTAATTCGTTGAGTTACTTCATGGGTTGTATCTGGTTCGATGTGTGTTGGTGTTACATTGCAGTGTGGCTAGGGTGGTGTATCCATATGCAGGCTGAAGCGTACCTTATTACACACAAAGAGGCTGGAAATATCCTGGAATTCTTCCTGTCAAAGTGTGACTGCCTTATTTTCTTCATTGGAAGTAACACATTTTGCATTATGAGAAAGAGGCTGCTTAACCCTTTGACACCTAACAACCCCTATAGGGGTCGTACCGCACCGCTAACCTCTAAACGTTGCATTTTGTATATTTATTCAACAAATATAGGTACTGAATATTTTAAACACAGTATATACTCTCTGTTTTTTTCTCTTCAAAATGCAGTTTGTTTCATAATTCTAACATATTTGGTTCCTGTTTTATTCACATTTTATATACAGTGTGTGCTAAAATTTAAAAAAATAATTCCGGTGCCAAACGGTTAATCTTGGAGCAGTTAGTGATAATTCTCAAACTGCTGAGACATCTGCATGGGTAACTGCCAGGTTTTCATCAGTTGAGATTTTTTAATTGTATGCAGTGTGGGAAGGGTGCCATTTGTGCCATGCAGGAATTTATACGGCTCTTCATAGTATTAATACTGTGGCTACGGTTAGCAGCTGGTGGTCTTAATGTTAACAGTCATCATCAAATGCTATGGCACTGTAGTAAGTCCGTGATTGACGTGGGTGCAGGTTGTCTGGTTGTGTTGACATATGGATACATGTGTACTTTTTAAAATTATGTAAACAGTTTAGGCCCTTTAACTTGCACAAGCGTTAGTACAGAATGTACAGTGTTTATCCAGTATGTACGTATGTTTATGTAATACTTTGTGTTTATGTTGACATTTCTTTCGTACAATTTTCATCATTTCACTCTGCTTGTTTTAGTTTTACCTAGCCAGTGATATGAATATATATGTAAGAAGTATATCATATTTAAGCATTGTTTAACTTACGTAGTTTTGAATTTATACCATTACCTTCAGAATGTTTTGATTATGTAACTCCGGGACTTACTGTACATAAAAGGTGTGTAATGAAATTTTTCTGGTTTTAAAAGCATTATAATTTTTGAGAAACAGAGACTGCACTAAGTAGAGAGAGTGCTTTGGAGTATGTATTTGACCTTGGCAGTGGTCTGGGCTGGGGAAATCCAACCATCCTTAGCTTCTGGCCACTGACTGTTGTATTCCACTTAAATATATGTTGGTCTGACTGCAGTTGCATTTTGTGCACGTACGATAATACGGTTATTTTCTGTAGTGTTCTCAGCTGTTAGAACCGTGCATAAATTAGACTTCAGGATTGCTATAAACGAAGCGTAACAAATGGCAACCAGTATTGGTTGAAAAACTATGCAATTTTTTTAAAGAGACTTACATTGTGCAATGATATATAAGTTTTCCTGTGAGTGTTAAAGGAAGTCTACCCACACTGCAAATCAGCTGCATTTTCTTGAGTAAAGGATTTCAATGTTGGTTTTGTGAAGTCTTCAAGTGTTTGACAGGTGTAGAAGAAATGATCAGTAGATGATCTCTTACATTGAAATCTGTGCTGATCATCTCAGGTAGTTTTGCCTACATGTGGAGTTAACCATAACAGAAGAATGTTAGATAAAATTTGATATATTTTTGATAATAGCATTATGCCTTGATAATTGCTACAGTCTGTGTAATCACTCTAGGTGTGATTGACACATTCCACTGCTGAACAAATTCTTCATCATTTTAAGTAGAAAAAATAAATTAATGTATATCATAATGTACTGCCTTACCTCCTGCTTGAATCAGCTGTGCTGGAATTTGATCAGTACCTGGTGATTTTTGTGTGTTCAACTCTTTAGTAATATCCATCTCAACCTCCAGCACTTCGGGCTGAGGCAGTAATGGCTTGGTTGCTTGTATTTCAGTCTACCTAACATCATTAACCTCATGTCTTCCCCTCTTCTGCGTAAAAATGTTAAGTTTAAAATAGACAAAATAATAATTTTTCCTCTTTTTTTATGGACTTCTTAACTTGGTTTGAGACTGAGAGGAGGATATGAATTGAGCATGCAGGATTTTAGTTTGTCTTGGCAGTGTCTATGAAGATTGCCGTCCCCTGGAATGTGAAGCTGTGTAGTTTGATAGGCAGGTATCAACATTTTGAAAGGACATACTGCCTCCCACTTCAGATTGGCATCCCATTCCTTAGAATCTCAGGTACCTACCTCCCACACTGCATGACAGCATCACATCCTAAAATGTAGCAGTCTGTAAGAGTTCGAGAGGATGGCAAGCTGCTGCTGATGAAGACGCTTTGACTTATGATGCATTCAGGAACAGGAAGCTGGAGAATTTGCATAATGATGATCAGAATTTGTACACTTCACCAAATAATATATGGATCAAATCAAGGAGAATGAGATGCATCAAAAATACAGTATGTGTGGGAGACATGGGAAACGCATACATAATTTTAGTGTGAGAATGTGCAGGAATAGATCATGCACAAGTTGTAGGCATAGATGGACAATAAAATTTGTCTCTAAGAAGTATATGCCAGTGTGTCGAATAGATTATTGTGGCAGAGGGTGGACACTCGTGTGTTCGTGAACATAGTTGTGGAACTTCAGGGTTAGTAGAATGTGAATTTCTTTGACAAGCTGACAACAGTCAGCTTCACAAGGACTGGCTTTACCTAAATTTTTTCCCTTTTGTGTTCCAGAAAACAAAAAAACCGAAATTCAAAGTTATCGTAGTGAAGATGAAAGATGCGGTGAACGTGACACACACTGGAAAGTTCAAAGGCACTTTAGGTTTTGTGATGAATACAAAAGAGGTGGAATCAGCTTCTAACAAGTAAGTGAAGTTTTATGTTTTACCTATGCAAGTATGTAGGTGCCCTTTCAATTTCACTGTACTGGCTTTCAGAAATGGGAATGCAGTTGTATGTGAGAAATCACCAGTGTAGTCCAAGCACCAGTACTGCTTTGCCATAGCTGACATCTGACATCTGACATAGAGGAACACGAATGACAATGTGAAATTTGAGGTTCTGACATCAGTGTCCATGAAGAATCTCCATGTTGTGCATTATTCATACATTAACATTTGTGAGGCACTTGCTGTCTCCATCTTAAGCATAGAAGAGGCACTTTTCTACCCTGAACTTACTGTAATTATTAGCACATAAATTGCTTCATGGGAAACAAACATTTTAGTATCAAGATTCAACTAATTCAGAATTGCCTAGACCTGAATACAATGTCAAACACACTGCTGGTGTATTGAAGTCATTTTTATTGCAGCCGTCTGTGCTTTCCATAGGAGACACACAGTCTGAAGAAATAAACAGCAGACCTTTACAAGTGTCCAAGCAGATCAAACCTATACCCATACACAGCAGTCCCTGTATTTGTGTGTGCAGTGTGGAGAAACTGTTACCACTACAGGCAGTGTTATCTCACACCAAGTAACTGCTCATCCCAATAAAGTATTTCAATGTGAACAGTGCAGTGCCGTTCATTACTCCAAGGCATTATATGACTAACATCAAAAACTTTCTTGGAGTGATTCAGAACATAATAGAATTGTCACACAACATTCATGCTAACGACAGTTGCTCGTTACAGTCTCCTGTCACTGTGGAAGAAATTCAGTCATTACTTTCAAAGAATGATCAAATTACTGTTAGTAGGGTCAAAAATATGGACAGTAAAGAGGAGATTGGGACATACAACTCAGATACAGTAAAAGGAGAATCCCAGTGAAGTATTATCAACACTCAGAGGCAGAAATTCTACGGACATAAATATTCTAGAGCAAACTGAAGTGCAAGGTGATAGAGAAGAAATCAGAAGAGTAAATTTGTATTTAGAGCAAGAAAGAGTTCACTGCACAGTATACCAACATAATTTAAACCCTCGTTTTTATTACCAAGTTAAGAAAAGTATATGCCCTTATTTTTTCATGCGTTCTGTTCTTATGTGTGGAAAGAACAATTTTATTGGAAAAGTTTGGTACGTACAGCGGCAGATATAAAATCAGAAGCAAGCAGGATGTCATTTCTGTATGTTGTAATTTTCAGTTTGTAAGACACTATCTTCTCCTCTTCCTCCCGATGTATGGTGTTATATCTACAAGTATAATGGGCCATTGTCATAAATCCTTGTGTAAATTACCCAGGTTTTTTAAATTTCGTGAGCATCTGTGTGCTGTACTTTTTTTAAAGTGTGTGTGTAAACCATGAAGTTCTGGACTCTGATTCAGGAAAGAGAATGTAAATAACTGATGCCCTCTGTACCTTGCAGTAAGGCCAAATTATTGTTATTGTTTCTGTTGAGGCCTTCTTGTGGTAAGTTTTGTTTCTTTCTTGTATGTATCTTAAACTGCGCGAGTTTGAACGTGTGCTAATGGTTACATTTGTACTAGCAAAAATAAACATACTGAGAAAAATCAGTTGCATGTAACAGGAAACAGCAGAAACCACCCATCCAACAGTGCCATGTCACATTGCAGAACACTGGATTCTTCACTTACACTGCTGTGGAAACCCTAAAACACATATGATTGTCCCGGCTGCATATATCATCAGTAGGAAGCTTATGAAATGATTGTGGATATTGATATCTGTCAGAAAATAGTTTTATAATAGGGTATGTAATAAATTTGATGTGTGGTTGACCGTGCATCATAGTTCAATGTGGAATAAGAAACCAACTAGATGTCACTTAGTATTATATTTATTTCTCCTTTATAAGTTGCTCAACATGTTTCGGGCTACCTT
>Ga0123355_10009740_pt1 | contig 14648 bp, 6 predicted proteins | sample TergutEmb28metaG_3_FD_89872 | JGI IMG/M metagenome (GOLD analysis project Ga0123355, IMG submission 89872) | Embiratermes neotenicus P1 segment gut microbial communities from Petit-Saut dam, French Guiana - Emb289 P1 | ecosystem: Host-associated > Arthropoda: Insects > Digestive system > Gut ...
GCGGAAAAAAAAAAAAAAAAACAAAATTTTAAAAAAAAAAAAAAAAAACAAAAAAAAAAAAAGAAAAGGGGGGGGGGGGGGGGACAAATTACCCACAATGCTTATTTCTTGTGTCAACTTAGTGTTTAATTTTTTGTGTTTGGGAAATGAAGCATATTTTTATGTTCCCTTCTCTTAATATTTTGATTTACAAGTCACTCATATCTTTCGCTCCTTTCAGCCTTCACTTAAACCCATACTTAATCGACTTAACGCTTTCTGTTAACCAAACTGTGCATTCATCACACGTAGAATTATATAACGTTCCTTCACTGAGATAATTAGTGTCTGTCGACCTGAAAAGACAGTCGTTTTCCGTGGCTTCAATCTCTAGTTTTATTCGCGGACTAGGCATACCCACTCCTAAAGTTTGCTCCGCCGCAGATAACAGATACTGCCGAGTGTAGTATCGAGAATTTTCGCAGATATTCCATCAAACGTTTGCAGATGGAAGTGCAAACTCCGCAGAATAAACAGCCCGTGTACTCCGTTATCAGTCATCTTGAAGGAAGCCAGTGGCTATATATTCTATGTTTACACTTTCGTTATTAAAACCAGCGACTTCTCAACCTACTTCTTAACACACGCTGTTTGTACCCGAGTTGCAGATGCCCCATGTTCAATCCCGCCTTGGTACTCCTTGCACAAGAAATTTTCCTTTTATCACCGACATTTAAATACTTACAGGTGTGTTTTAACACCTGCGCATGTCTGCAGACTGAATAAAACCATGAACCTGTTCGGCCAGTTGGTACCCTGTCCGAGATTCGAACTGAACCAGGCACATCCAGAACAGACGTCTAAAATTGTCACACTAACTTGTTTGGTCCACAACGATCGCGCAAGCGTACGTATACAGTAGTTATGTAACTGCTACCGATCGACTTACATTACTCAGACCGCATGTTACTGCATACTTATTGTAACTTCAGTGGGGTCTACGGATGCTCAGATAATGGAATCACGGGTTCAAAATACCACTTTGGGTACAGACGTTTGGCACCGTGTTTTCTTATTGAAGTCTACACACTTCAGTTCTCCACAATTGTGGGAGACGTAGCACGACAAGTTCTTGCACCCTTCCTCATTCCTTAGATTCCAACACACTAATTTGGATTTTTTTCTCAAAACGGCAGAAAGCTGCTAAGTTTGAGGTTCAAACAGCAACGTTCATAGAGATTCAAGTTTTTTTTGGGACATTATGCCATGTCGAGTGGTAAATACTTACTGATCTTTCGAAAGAGGGATCTGCCTTCATCTTCTGGGCCAAGCAATCGAAGAAAAGAACCACAGTACACGTTTAATGGAAACGAACACTGTTTTCCCAAACGGCTTTAGAAATACTATGCAGTTTTTCCCAAAGCTGTCCTATTAACACTAGAAAATAAAGGGGCGGGTTCAAGATATACAGTCAATGACGGCCAGAACTACAAGCTCTATGCGTAGCACAACTTAATAAAATGCACAGTTTGGCAGTCCGGAGATCTTAAGTTTTAAATTCGTAACGCCAATGGTAATAGCAGTTACCCACTGCAGCACGTAACATAAACTGCCAAGCTCATTCGGAAGTAGTGTAAAACATTACAGTTAAGGCCATCCGCCCAGTCAACAGACTACCATAATGTCTAGGACGTAATATGGGTTGCATACGCAACCGGCGGGTCAAACACAGAACTAGCAGGCGTACTGAAAGGTCACATAACGTCCTTCGACAGCTACCAGAAACCCGTCCTCAATGGAAAATTCTCGGGCTAGTATTGCACCGCAATACCACTTGACAGGATAAATTACCTTCTTTCTCTATTAAAAGAGGGGCGAAAACTTTAGAAACGCCGCAAAAAAATGACCAAACCACACGGCACAAAAAACCGGGCAACACTGTTAGTCAACAATCACGCGGTGGGAACCACTGCCTGCGTATAGATAAGAATACATTTATGCCACATTATTGTATATTACTCGCTGATTGTGTCCTGTTGATGCACGATTGATTGCATACGACAGAAGGAAACGAAAACAACTTGTAGGATATTTGGATGTCTACCAACTACCATGCACACATAAAGGTAAAGTGATCCCGGTGTAGCCCAGAGGGTGGGTAGAGGTATAGCCTACTCTACCATGACCGCGGCATTAGAAGGGGGTGAGTGGTCGGTCAGCAGCACGCCCCGGCCGCACTTTACCCCCGGGAAAGACCCGGTACCCATTTTACAGGAGGCTGGGTGAACCCCAGGACCAGTCTGGACGGGCGGAACATCTCGTCCCCACCGGGATTCGATCCCGGACCGTCCAGCCCGTAGTCAGTCGCTATACCGACTGAGTTACCCGGCCCACACCATGCACAGATAACATCTCAAGAAGTAAAGGGAAATGGGAATACCGGTAATTTTTCACCCTTTTTATAGGCCACGCTGGCCCTTAGGGTGATAGGTATAGCTCTGCTCTTTTCTAGGACCTTCGGCACTAGATGGGGCGTGGAGGTCAGCCCCACGCCCCGGCCGCCTCTACCCCCGGGAAAGACGCGGTACCCACTGTACAGGAGACTGGGTGGGCCCCAGGGCCGGTCTGGAAGGGCGGAAAATCTCGTCCCCACCGGGATTCGATCCCGGGCCGTCCAACTCGTAGTCAGTCACTATACCGACTGAGCTACCCGGAAATGGAAATACTATCCAGCGCTAAATTATGAGCCTGAGAATTATAAGAATATGGCTGTTTTCAAAGCAGGATCGTGGTATTGCGAGACAAATGCCGCACGACCAGGCGCACGGTACCATCATATACTGCTACTGTACATTTTTGTGACATGCATTCGTGTTTATTATAATGGAACACTTCCATCATCTCCAAGTTGGAATTTGACGGAAAAGTTGTCACGAACACTGTGTACGAACTTAGTTCTCTTTCCAGAGATCGCTTAAGTACAACGTGGATTTAGTTCTGTGTTGTAAGCTTACATCAGACTGAGGCAGTGTGATGAAGAAAACATGTCTAATGACTCTATTCTTTATTATCCTTTCCTCTGAAGAAGTACAGCATAAAAAACTTCAGATAATGGGAAGAACGACCCTGCCCCTCTTTACCCAATGTAAAGAATATGGACAAAATAATAAACCAGCCGGACTTCATTTTAAACAACAAATTATATCAGGTAACAATGAGATTTCATGCGTTTGCAGCCAACGACAGCTGCATGTGTTCACGTTTATATTTTTGGTAATTACTATATTATTATTTTATTATGGCAACAAAATGTATAAGGCAAGAGTCAAATCCTTCTGTAGAAAAACGAGCTGCCATGGTTTTGATTACAAACTGAGTAGATCTTTATGAATATGAAAATAACACACACACACACACACACACACACACACACATACAAACATTTAAGACTATCGTATATTATAAGCAGAGCGAGAATCCTACATGTACATGTTTCGGCCACTCATGTGGCCATCCTCAGGAAGGATGCCAGCCCTGCCAATATTCAGTTTCACTTATTAGATTGTCGACATTCCAACCAACACTGAATACTGAGCATACTATTGCACATAACGTTCCTCTCATTTTTTTAAGCATATGTCACACGTATTAACTGAAAATGACATTCTGACTTACACGTTACAGTTTATCATATCAGGAACGCCTTCTCGCACTGTTTTGCCGTGCTGATTAAGGCACTACGATCCTTCATAACGTCAGCAATTACATGCAAATCGACATGGCATAACAGCCCAGAAGACTAGAATAAGTTCGCCACTAAAAATGTCCCCGGTGTAAACACATGAAATTCCAAGCGCCCTGGAACAAACTAAAGCCAAAATCCATAGTTACCAAACTTAATGCAGCAGTGTCTTTATCCAGCAACCATCAAATCAAAAACGTCCGACCTCATCATCATCACCACCACCACCTTCTCCCGTCACGGGATAGGCCTTAGCAGACCAGTTTCGGCCTCCTCTATTTAAAGGTCTTCCAAGTCATCTTCGTCCATATGGTCTATAATTCAGCATGTCTTTTTACCCAACTTCTTACGAAACACGCGACTTAAATAACGAGTTCAAAACAGCCCACCACTTGACCTTGAACCATACATTCCAAATACTCATAATACGCTACTGAAGATTCACTTTAATGTTATCTTCTCCCCACCAACCAGGTCTTCTAAGTAGTCTCATCGGTTCACTCTGACCAAAATCTCTTACGTATTTAAATCACTTCCAGACCCCGTGTTCTGTATTTAACAATCCTAATCACATTTGCTGACGACCACAAATTATGTAGCTCCTCACTGTGCAGTTTTCTCCATCTCCGGTTACTACTGCCCTCTCAGGTACAAATATTCTCCTCAGCACCCTATTCGCAAACTATGGCTGTCTCTTGGGGCAAAAGTCGTTTTCACACCCTACAAACAAACAGTAGTGTACTCTGATATCTGTGTTTCCAATTACGAGACTTGAAGATAAATGACTCGAAAGTTAACAGTAACAAGCGTTCCCAAACTTATTTTGCTCTTACCTTCTTCGAGAAACCTCATATTAATGTTTTTCAAGCCAAACATCTTAAAATAACATCGTAACCTAACTTACTGTGGGAACACTCAATTTTACTGCTTATTCACGCTATAGTTTTGAATATTCTTCGAAGGAGCTAACTGGTGCATAAGCATCACTTATGTGACACTTAAATAAATGTACTTCACGTCTTTTTACACAAAATATTTGGTTATAACTTTTCAACCTTTGTATAAATACCAGCACTACTTAATTAAGTATGGACAAGTAGTTAACCACCACTCCCACTGAAAGGAAGAACAGAGACCGCGAGTACTGAAGAACAGGGTGCTGACGGCATTTGCAGACAAACAGGAAGACGGGGAAAAAAACTTCATAATAAGGAACTACAAAATTTATACACCAAATATTACCATGGAAATTAAATCAATGATAAATGGATAAGATAGGCATCACACACGGGAGAAACGAGAAGTGCATACAAATACTCAGCGAAACACCTGAAGAGAAGAGGCCAGTCAGAAAATGTTTGCACAGACTGAAGGCTACATTAAAATGGATACTGAAGAAAGAGGGTGTGAGGGTGCAAAATAGACTCCCCTGCCTCACGCTAGGAATCAATGAGACGGGTTAAATGTCTATAGCAGGGATGTACATTTCCCGGGCGCCAGATCGCCGTGGCGACTAAATTTTGTACGGTGGCACTTAACATCTGTGGGGTCCTCAGCATGGAACTTGCTCCATGTCAACCTTCTGACGCCCACAATATTTAAATGGTTCCAAAAAGATGAAGTTCACCCTAGAACACACTACGAAGGTCCAGAAGAAAAGGTATAGCTCTACTTTTCCTTCAACCTCGGCGCTAGATGGTGGTGAGTGGTCGACGCCACGCCCAGGCAGCTTTACCCCCGGAAAAGACAGCCGGTACCCACTGCACAGGAGGTTGGCAAAGTCAGTCTGGATGAATGCGGAAAATCTCGCCTCCGCCGCGATTCGACCCCCGGACTGTCCAGCATGATTTTTTTTTTAAAAATTCGTGCACCCCTGTCCTACAGTATCACAAAATGCGGCGCGCATGACAAACTGTGCGACTACTAACTGCCCATGAACGACACGACACCGCCCCATGGAGATGATTGCATGGTCAACTATACCAACATGGCGGCCGCAAAACAATCTGAAAGTCACTAGTTTACTCAAAAATTTTGTGTGTTACTTATTAAAGATATTTTTTCGCAGCACGAACGTGACAACAGTGCGAACCTCTGGAATATACCGTTCTGATCTCGCCAACCACTATATCCCGAAACACGCAAATATGGAAACTTCATTTGAACACAGACTAGTTATGCGAGTGCTTTTAATACCTAGCCTGCCCAATCCACCCGAACTCAAATACCCTCAGCTTCCTTTCCTCCCGCAATGTCAACGACCAAGTTTCACACCCATACAAAACAACAGGCAAAATTATAGTTCTATATATCTTGATCTTTAAATTTTTGGATAGCAACCTTCCCTTCACATAAACAAAATACTTGAAGCGCTCTCAAGCTCCAGTCTGTGCACATACGCAAGCAATTCGTGGTCATGAAGCATTAAAAGTACTACACATGAGCTTATATTATTAGTACTCTAGATACTGATCTTTGTGGGCCGAGTAGCTCAGTTGGTATAGCGACTGACTACGGGCTGGATGGTTCGGGATCGAATCCCTGTGAGGACGAGATTTTCCGCCCGTCCAGACCGGCCCCGGGGCCCACCCAGACGCCTGTAAAATGGGTAACGGGTCTTTCCCGGGGGTAAAGTGCGGCCGGGGCGTGCTGCTGGCCACTCACCCCTTTCTAGTGTCGCGGTCATGAAAGAGTAGAGCTATACCTCTACCCACCCTCTGGGCCACACCGGACCTGTAACGGGATCACTTTACCTTTTCTCAGATACCGATCTTTAAACGCAGTCTCCCATTGGACGACTCTCTACTGGAAAAACGATACTTCCTTCCCATCCACGATGAAGATCAACACTGCACAAACCTGTTGTCACACAGCAAACTTATCAGTACATCCGACCACTGCACTTATATGCGATATTTAACAGGTTAGATAGGGGTCTAATCGTAAGGTGAGTTACATATACCTTAGTGCAAAGCAAAACTCGTGAAAGAATAAACAAAGATAAACTTCACAGGTATCGCGGTGCTCCAAGACCGGCAGCAATTGGCCTAATATCAAGCTTCCTTAACATACGGTCAAAGCGATAAGTTAATCCAAGAGGATTTATGGTGCGGCAAAAAATACTCCTAAATACAGATTCTATTACAATAAAAATATATATGAAATTCTCTTCCGAGTAATGTACATTAACGAAATACACGAAGATTCACGTCGTTTCTGCAAAATATGTTACTTTTTGGACTAGTTGGCATACTCACAAAAAGCGCCTATTTCCTTCGTCAAGTCCGTCAGTATCAGCGCGGATCACTCGGGGGCGGATTTTCGTGAAACTTGATATTTGAGACTTGTGTGAAAAACCTGTCAAGAAAATCTGGCACTTTACACGAAGAACTTAATACGTGTTGTTGCTGCCGACGACAGATAATCGCCATAAAAGCATTACTGACAGCAATATGTACCGTAACAATGTAAAACGGAAAGACTGTTGCGTTTCCATGGCAACAATGGCTACACAATGTTACGTTACACTACATTGCCTTTCTTGTTAAAAAGTATTTGCAGCAATTAAATAGAGTACGGCGACGTACGCAGAATGAGAAAGAAAAAAAATTAAAATACGTGAACTCCAGTGGGATGTAGAGAACCCTAAGCCAGAGACAAAATCAAACAGGATTCCTGCTAGGTGAGCTACCTTTCTGAACCTGAGTAGAAGACATTGTGACGAATTAGCCCGAAGCTCAAATTTGTCTACACTTGCTACGGAATACCAACTAACAGAACTTGGAAGGTCACTGCCCCAAGCAATGCACTCATCACCCAATAACTCACGCCATCAACTTGCCATATCTGAAAAATTGCTGCATGCAATACATACACGTACTGCATTCGCGGAATTCTGATCAACATATGCTCCCACTTGAACAGTCAAAATAAAAAATGAGAGGCATGGAAATGCTAAGATAGAACTTAAAATAAGCCACAGGATACTATACTGGGCTCCCGAGTTCAAAAGTAAAGTGCACTGGAACCAGTTATCTCATTCCAAAACAAATCCGGTATTTTTACAAAAACAACCGGTGTCATACGTAAGGTGATCATGAAAATGACTAGAGAATGCTGTCTTCTGGAATGTGAGGCCAAGCAGGTGATGGATAGGTACCGAACTACATGATGATGCAACTCAGAAGACAAAGTTTCAAAGTATCAGAACTAAATTCCCCAATTAAATAAACGCTCTTATTGAACCTATTTATCACTCGTTTGGTAATTCAATTCGTTACTGATTATCTGATGCGAAACCAACAACATAAGTACAATTTGTGCAGCTGTGACACCTTACAGCAGCTATTCTGTGGGGGTCGCTACAAAAATTTAATTAACGGTGGCAACACAGTTTTGTGTGTCAACTAAATGATAAGAAGTATTTAAAATACAATATAACTTATAAAGTTAAAAGATAATGTTGCCATGTAATCAACTAGTGGAAGAACAAACTATAAATAAATACCGTGTGGGTCTCAACACAATTCAAAACATGGCAGTTACCATATTACAGCAAAAACATACAGCCAAGTTGCAGTTACATGCAGTAAATTACAGATTACACCGATGTTCCCCTCACTTAATTTCTGTCACCCTCCTGATTTTCCATTTGGTGATGGTGATCAGGAAGGGGGGGGCAACTTCTTTCTACCAGACTTGAGCTTCACTGATGCCATGAAGGCACACAGGAGAGTGCTCCATGCATTCTTAATCTCTACATAGTATGGAGGTGAGTGGTTAGTTTCATGACCAGACTTACACCAACAGCCTAACTGTGAACAATTTATCATTTACTACAATTTCAAAATCCCTGCCAAAACTGACACCTAATATCCACATAATGGAGGGATGAATGCCAAATATGGCACTGTCCACCCCAAACAATGTACAAGGTATTCTGCTGAAGGCAGCACAGCTCTAGGGTGAATAAGGCAGTATAATCCCCTCGGGGCAGCAAACAACAACCTCTTGCATATATACCTCCAAACACACGAGTTTCTGCTCCAAACTATCCAAGAGACAAAAAAAGAAAACAGGTCACGAAAATGTCATAAAGAAAAAACCTTATATGCAATCCCCATTATGGGAATGCTTACAAGTAAAGGAGGATGATACTCCATAACAGGGAAGTGGTATTTATAACACACCACCACATGGCAATGGCAGAATCAGGGAACTTGCACATATAAGGGAGCCTGGCAAGGACCGGGGCTTCCAACTGCAAGAAAGCTAATACAGAATTTGTTCATGTTAACATACACCACAGAAAGGCAGTGACAGGAGTTCTTGGTCTGAAAACCTTTCAATAACATGACCACAGCACTTATTCAGGAATGCCTGCTCTATGGGGAGAAAATAAGGAACTAAGCAGCCCTGGAGGAACAATATTTTCTGTTGCATCTAACAGTAATTCAGGACTACGCATTTATGTTAGTAATCAAACTCATACCTTATGACTGTTGCAGAGATTCTAGGGACATGATAACAGAAAAAATGTACACCAATGCAAACAGCCAGAAAAACTCCTGCCCACCTTCCCAATATGGAAAAATCACCACCAACAAAGGAGATGATTGATGTCAACAACAACTACTGGAGCAGGACAAAGCAACTCACTATTGGATGTGATGCCATGGAGGGGCACTAACACTAATCCAAAAGGACAAAATGTAATGGAATAACTGCTGGATTCAAAAGCGGATATTCTCAAGCAGGGTAACAAACCCACCTTAGTGATTGTAAGTGAAAGGAGGTTACTACATTGACACTGGGATCCAACTGCTTAGGAAATCTTATGACACATATCTGATGTTCCCCCAGTGTCATATCACAGAAACACGCGCTTTCAAAAAGGTACCACAAACCTGAACAGGGTGCACCGCACTTCATTTGAAGTGACGGCCTGCTACATGGCTAATTTTAGACAGGGGACACACAACAAAACATGAAATGATCACAATTCATGGGTCAATCACAGCTCATTCCTTTGATAAACCCATCACTTCAAAATACCCTTATTCCATTGATACAGGCAACACTTATGAGTTATCAATCTAACGTAATTATAATGCACAACTCTATTTGTGCCTTTTCTGCAGCATACTCAATTCATTCACAGAAACTCAAAGTTACAGTTACATAAAAACACATAACATGCAATCCACCATGATTAGGTTTTGAGTTTTCATACAGAGTGGGCCAAAAGTAGGTATACAGTATATAGTATAGCATCCTCTGTATACCTACTTTTGGCCCACTCTGTATTAATGTAAGTCAACACAGATGATAGTCCATAAATGTAATCAACCAAGACTGGGCTTTACAGAAAATCAGGTCACATTTGCTACCATATACACAGCGTAGGCTTTAAGGCTTCAATTTAGTGACTGAAACTCAAGTCATAACCGCCAATATATATAACGGTTTCATTTTAATGACTTGTCTGCCATCTGATGAAAATGTAAAAGAAATAAGATATATAAATGTTAGGTATTCTCATGTCAATGACAGAAATTCCACATACAGTGGCAATCACTGCTGCTATTACTGTCATTATGTTGGCAACCCACATGCATTATGCTTTCAATTACATCAGATGGGAAAACACAACAACACACAAAGATAGACAGCTCAATTACATTTCAGCTTTCAATATTACTGTCTCTGCTGCAGAAGTAAAAGTATTTCAAGCCACTAGTGAATGCAGAATGGTAAACAGTTAAGCATTACATGCGATATAAGTGCATCCCCTGTTGTTAGCTCCCCTTCCTAACCTCGGCACAATCATTATTAACCTCTTGCAGTAACAGGATAACAATGAGGCCTTCCTCCTTTCAATTCTTCCATAAAAACCAATGATGCGGTCACGGGCTCAAGACAAATCACTCAGCACTTTTCTAAACATATGGCACTAAAGTTACAGAACAACTGTTTGGATTTGAAGCTGACAGCTTAAGTTAACAAATTATATATTTACACGTTAGCAGGGGTGACCAGCTAGACATTATATGTGTGACAAAGGGATGCCCTTTCCAAAAGATGGTTAAGTTTTGATAATTCATAACTGTTGATTGGTAAATGCTTACAGTTGTTTGCTAGCTAGCTAATGAACTTACTGGCTCATTAATTCCATAGAGAAGCGTCCTTATTGAAAAGCTACGAGGGGCAGGCATTTTTACAAAATAAAAAATTTCCCTAACAACATTAATGATAATAAATGACAAAACCCCATAACATTACTAAGATGTGCAATTCTTATGATGATTAGTCCCTGAGTAATAAATTAAACAGCTTTATTAACACCGGAAAAATAAATGTCCCACGTGTCTATTATGTCTTTCAATAACACATTCATCCGACAAATTACATGTTTATGAACTCAACATTTTAAAAAATGGAATCACTTCGAATCAGACATGGTTAACACATGAAACAAAACAAAAAAATTCCAATAATACCACGGTGTATACGTACTATTGCTCGCGAAATTTAGTGCAACAAATGCATCTTAGCATAACCTCTTACAGCCCAACACAATCAGCTACAATCAGTGCCATTTGTATTTATATTTGTCTGTTGTAACAATGCCAATTTGGCAAATCATGTTCGACGTAACACCAAACTGTTTCATTACGTAAATACACATTCATTCGCGTATGTTACGCTCTTCCGGTGTTTTAGGCACTTCATGAACAGTATGCATGTAACCTCAAGAGAAAAAAGAGCATTAATTTACCTGTGATGGAAGTGATAACTTACACACGTTAATTTAAGTTACATGAATATATGCGGGACATACGATTCAATTAAGATACAGCTGTCCCAACCAAATTTACGAAATGGCCGACACACTGGTAACGCAATTGCAACGCATTCTTTCCGGCGGCGTATTTTACTTACCAATAAAATCCCTCTTCAACCTGCTCCTATTTCACAAACAATACCTTTTCCTCCTTCAAAGTTAAGAATCTTTCAAAGAGGAGTAATTTTCAACAAAACACGCCGAAATACACACCGCAACACACGTGCTCGCAATGTTTTCGTTACACAACACACACATTGACATAAATATGGCAGTGAGCATCATTCCAAGAGAGATACATTCTTGTCAGAGATTAATTGTTTAAAATCAACATGAAGTCGACTAGAACACAGATTAACGCCAAACGTAATATGACGCCTACGGTCGTCACGGTTATGATCATGGATCAGATCCGTGGTACCTTGCTCGTAGTACTGCACCCTGACGGACTGTGCCGGACTCACCGAGCTGTGACATGTGAGATGAGAGCATGGTTTCCCTCGACTTAGAATGTATGAATACTGCAAACATCTAGACTTGCTAAGTAACAGACGTGTCAAAAGTGGAATCCTACAAGAAAAATCTATTAATTTAAAATTAAATCCATATCACAAGTGCTGCTATTTTGTTAAGAAGTATCCCACCACAACTTTAATTTTCACATCATAAGTCACTCCATTCATAATCACAACATATTGTAAGTGGTCCTTAATATCAGAGTTGGCCCAAGCAGTTTATAATCTGTAATTATTTGGTTTTTACATATTATTTCTAAATACACATACACCAGTTTCAGGAATGCAACTATTAACATTAACTGTATGCTTAGTTTTTGTCACATCCCAACTGCTACAGCATATTTTATTCATGTGTTTATAGCTGCAAAACTTTTATATATTTTTAAACTTAGCTGTAGAATTTAAATATTACAAAGACTGAGATCTCAAACTAAAAAAATTATAGCTGTACATGCCACTTCTTATTTCCATATGTGTACAGCATTTTGATGGCTATCTGAAGCATGTAGCTGCTTAAAAACCTGTGACAAATATATGTTGTGCTTGAATTATTGTATGTTGCATTTTATCTGAGTTATATGTGGTGTGATGCAAAAATGTTAGCCCAGTCATTATCTGCAAAGAAGCAAAATTGTGATGCACAAACCCATAAAATCAGCTCAACTGTATGTTTCTAAAGTAGTGCACAAACATCAGTCGTCTATGTTACCTTGCAACTCCTGAATAATCTGTCAGATTTCAATGGATGTTTTGATAGACCTTTTCTGTTAATACTCACCTAAAATGTATGGCTATATCTGTCAATCAGGACTGCCACCTTACTGTAAAGTTTGGATGAATAATTAGATATATCTTGCTAGTGTTGTTTTGGAGACATCCTGCTATTTATGCACCGTGACAAAGTGATGTGTCTTTGATGTGCCTTGAAGTGAACTTGTATACACCATACATCAAAATTGTGTCCTTGAGGAAATTTTCAGCAGCTGAAATCTAGGAACACTTGCTACCACTCAGTTAAAAATCTTTCTCTCATCCCAGCTGTTAACCAAACACCATAGACTTAAATGTATGTAATGTAATATGATGTTTCTTTGAATTGGTGTGAAACTTATTATTACATATCAAGGGTAAAACAAAGACTAAGTGTCTTTCTAAGTACATTCTGGTGACCGCTGGTCACAACCATCAAAGTACAATAAATATATATATATATATATATATTGGGAACTTGTCACCAAACACACAATTTTCAACTAATCTACTCAAACTAGCCATCTCCAAGAGGCTTCCGTCAATTAAACATTTAAAGATGAAGTGCAGACTGCTTTATTTATAGACCTGGTTCATACTCCACAGTAAACACTTTTTATCTTGGTTATAAAAACCAATCAGTTTATGTTATATGGGTCAGAAGTCACTGATTGTTCTGAGATAAATACAAAACAAATAAATACAGTGTGGGCAGAATGTACAATTCTTAAGTGTTAAACTTGTTGGTGCATGCAACCAGTAGGCTTTAAAAGGTTTAACATGCGCATTTGCAAACAACTGAATGTTATACAGAGTGAAAAAAAAAATGTACAGACAAACCAAAATAAAGTGACTCTACACCACACAATATGAAATAAATATTGTGTGAACAACGTCCTCCTGCATCATAGTTTCTGAATTACACTTCCTGACGATTAAATAAAATGTCCATCTTGAGACTTCATGTAGCCACTGAAGAAAACAAGACTTCTGAGACCCTACTTTCTTAAATGTTTGATTGGGACTATTTGTCATGGTTTCCTATGAGATAATCCTTGCAGAGCTGTGACAAGATTTGAATCAGCAGACTTTCTATGCGTGATGGTGCTCCACATTTCTTCTTGTAATTTGAGTAGCCTAGAACACGTTTCTGGAACAAAGGAAGGGCAAAATGGACCAATAGCATGGCATGCTTACTTCCCTGATTTAAATTCCTTGCTCTTCATCTCTGAGGGCATCCGAAGTCTACTGTTTATGCTACAGACATCAGTGATGTTCTGGGTTTGCAACAAGGAATACAGAATGGATTTGAGATGATACATACAACACCTGGAATTTTTCAGTCAGCTGTGATAACTGTTTAGACATGCAATGTCCTGCACTGAAGCTCAAGGTAAGAACTTCTGACATTTTAATTTTAAGGAGGCCTTAAATTGGGAGCACAAAGGCCAATGTATGTAAAATATTTATTTCTTTGTACACTCAGACCAACAAAAATCCATCGGCCTGAAATTTTCTAAGTCCCGAACTGGAAGTCACGTGACGTACAGTTGCCATCATAATTTGAGTCGTTTTACTTTCCCCATATTTGTGCATTCATGGCATTTCTCTGTCTTCCATTCATTACAATCAATCACACCGCGTATATATTAACTGAAAACAAAAATAAATTTGCTTAATTTGAAATTAAAACATTAATTAAACTACATTACCCGAGGCTTGAGTGGCTACCGGGCACGTCGGCGGGTGGCGGATAGCCGAAGACCTGTCCTTATGGCAGGCCTGTCTCTGAATTTTAAATAGGAGACCGTGGACC
>Ga0123355_10009741_pt1 | contig 14646 bp, 13 predicted proteins | sample TergutEmb28metaG_3_FD_89872 | JGI IMG/M metagenome (GOLD analysis project Ga0123355, IMG submission 89872) | Embiratermes neotenicus P1 segment gut microbial communities from Petit-Saut dam, French Guiana - Emb289 P1 | ecosystem: Host-associated > Arthropoda: Insects > Digestive system > Gut ...
GTAATCCCCCGAAAACAAAAAGACCCCAATTAAAAATAACCCCCCAAAAAAAATCCCCCCAAAAGGAAAAAGAAATTAACCAAAAAAAAAAATATCCCCCCCCCCCCCAAAAAAAAAGTCTGCTAAGAAAAAATATTGTACTATTACTTTCATATGATTAATGCAAAAAGAATGTCAGATTCTATATTCCTTTAACAATCAGTGTCATTGTCTTCATCTTCACAGTCAGTGCCTTCATCTTCCTCACACTCACTCCTAACATCCCCATCCTCTTCACTGCCATTCCAGAACATATCACCATCAGTCTCATCCACTGCATTGGATATACAGCACTTCTTCAAACTCTTCAGTCACTTCTGGTGAGATGCTCTGCTATGTTGTTATGATCCACAGTGACTTAATAGTACGCTTATATTTCTTGATTTATAAACTTACTTGAACCAATGAAGATCCTCAATTTTCTCCACAGATGGTGTCAGTAGTGTTAAGAATTTAAAGACATGTGTTCTGGATCGTTGTGTTGTGTCTGTGGTCTGATCAGTCTGCGGTCATGGCTCTTTTCATGGTTTCTGATTTGTGCATTGGTCCAAGTTTTATTTCTGAGCCTTGTAGTTAATTTTTAATTTTTCAGTAGCCATTTTCTTGTAACTACCCTTGGACTAGACGTGTTCTCCGGTGCATATATTAACCAGTTACTGTTTCAGTGTTGCCCAGTGACTGAAAATAGCTCAATCTAAGGGGTCCATCAGGTTAGGCATTTCGTTGCCTGAAAATGGAAATAGAACTAGTATCCAAAATGGCCTGCTTCTTTAAAATATTAGATGACAGAGAAGGTCCCAAAAGAGAAGAATGTGTCAGTTAACTGTAGTCGTGGTCAGTCATCTCTGTTGTTAACACATGATGATATGATGATGCACACCTTGGTGTAGCTCTGTAGGGTTCAATTCACAGTGATAAAATTTGGTGCTTCATATTCTACTTAAGATGGCCTCACATATTTCAGCACCAAATACAAGGGGAAAAAACCTCATCTTTCACTTGAGTAAATATGGTACTTTTTCCCAACTTGTATGCAATGGCTTACTGGAGTAGCGCATGTGAAACCTTATCAGAACTGCTCTTACCCATCCATGAAGTCACACACAGAAATGAATTTACACAAACAGAACCAACCCATAATTGAAGAATAAGAGATCAACTTGATGTCACAATTAATTAAGTTTAAGCCTGCCACACGGATACCACCCCAACCCAGCCGCACCGAAACTCCAACACACATCGAAACAAGAACACACAACCAATGTGGTGATACAATAGAAAAGTCGCAGGCTCGTGATGTATGTATTAATGTCTGAAACATGCTGAGCACGGAAGAAGTGAAATAAAACTTAATAAATTGTGACATCAAGTTGGTCTCTTATTCTTCAATTATCACAATGATGCACGGTCCAATACAAAAAAAGAACCAATCCAGTAAACTTACTGAGGCACATATGGTGCAGGAGCTGAAAATCCTTCCCGTTCACTGGCTCCCTCTTTCCTTTGGTGACGATTACCAGGATGTTCAGCCAGCTGTGGTCGTTTTGGGTCTCGGAGATAATTGTTAAAGTATTCAACCTGGAAGTACATGAAAGCAGAATGTTAAGCATACCATATTACCTGAACATAAGATGACTCAACCTTCAAAATCTCCAGTTTTCATGAAAATACCAATATTCACATTAGCCACATTATGCCATTTAGCATTTCAGTGCTTAACATCAAGGGATTACATAATAATCAGAGTTGAAATAATGAAGTATCATAATAGAAAAGAGTTACAAATATATCAATGAGTTAACTAGTCACTAACACTGGATGTTTGCTACACGACATTCCTCCCACAGGGCCTTGTATAATATTTTTATTGAGATTGGTATCTCTATAAAACTAGTCAGATTAATAAAAAGTGTTTCAACGAAACCTACAGTGGAGTCTGCATAGGCAAACATTTGTCTAATATAATTTAATAACTGTCCAACAAGATGCGACTTATTCAGTTTATTACAGTTCTGTAGGCAGCTCTACGTGTTCTAGGTGTTGACACCCATCATCAGGAGCTCGTATGACTGTAATTACAGCTTCTGGTGTTGATTAACCGGATCTACTACTATCTGCTCTCGTTGAGTTGGAACTGAATCAGTTCCAACTCAACGACGAGAGCGGATGGTAGTAGATCCGGTTAATCAATACCAGAAGCTGTAATTACAGCTATACCAGCTCCTGTTGATGGTTGTCAACACCCGAAATATGTAGAGCTGCCTACAGAAATGTAATAAACTGAATAAGTCACATCTTGTTTGACAGTTATTAAATTCGATTCACGATGCATGGACCCATGTATATAAAATGTCTAATATGTTTCCCATTAAGTACAGTTTGAAACAAGATGTTCTGACACTGTTGCATTAGAATATATCATTAGGAAGGTTCAAGAAGACCAGGAGGGCCTGAAATTCAGTGTTCCACATCAGCTCCTCATTAATGATGATGCTGTTAACATATTGGGTGGAAACACACATACTATGAAGATAAAATTATTAAAGTGGATCTTCGAGGAATGGGATGGGGAGGCATAGACTGGATTGCTCTGGATCAGGACAGGGACAGGCTCTTGTGAATGTGGCAATAGCCTTTGGGTTCCACCAAATGTGGGAAATTTCTTGACTAGCTGAGGACCCGTTCTCTTCTCAGGAAGGACTTTGCTCCACAAATTTTAGTTAGTTCCTCCCACAGCATATTATCATCTGTTCCACCCACACTGACACAAACCACTTCTGAAAGGATTTGGTGACAGGATCTAGAAAAATGTCACTCCAAGCAGTCTCAATCCACCACTCATGCAGTTCTGCATGTCTTCTTACATTTCCCACTGGTAATGGTACACAGTTCACTGATGGCAACTGTTCCTCACACAAGCAACTTAACAGCTATACTGCAAAACTGTCAATGAGAGGATACAATCACTAAGTCTGTGTTTCCATTAGAAGTCAGAAGTCTCACTTCCTGTTATTTGACTTGTGAAAGACTCTAAAACAACACTGGAAGGACACACAAGTCTTCTGTCCCCGACTGCTGTCGGCCACTGCTCCGTTGGGGAAGCTGACGGGGGGGGGGCTACTTTATGGGGGAACTTGAAGGATATGTAAAGGAAGGCTCTAGAAATGGGCATCTCTCACCATTAGGGCCCCACTGGAGAATATGGTGGGGGGCTCATTTACCAGGGACTCTGAGAGACAGATGAAGAAGGGATCTTGAAACAGGGCATCTCTTTCTCTCTCTGTGGGAGCTCTGTAAGGGGAAATTGGAGGGAGGGCTCCTTTACTGGGGACCTTGAAGGATACGTGAAGTAAGGCTCTGGAAATGGATGTCTTTTTCCATAGAGGCCTCATTTTGAGGAACAATGGAGGGGATGCTCCTTTGCCAGGGGCTTCAAGAGAAGGATGAGAGTTTTCTATCAGGAGAACTTTTGAGGGATCCAACAGACATTTAAAAGAAGGCTCTGGAAATGGGCAACTCTATCCATAGAGGCCCTGTTGTGGAACCTGCGGGAGTTTAGTTTAAAGGGGACTCTTTGAGCGACAGATGAGGGAGGGCTCTGGAAATGGAGCATCTCTCTGTATGGCAGCTCTATGAGGGGAATCTTAATGAGGGGGTTCCTTTACTCAGGACCTTGAAGGATATGTAAAGAAAGGTCCTGGAAACAGGAATCTTTATCCATACAGAGAACTTGAAGGGGTGCACATTTACTGGGGACTTTGACAGACGGACGAAGGAGAGCTCAAGAGATATGTAAAAGAAGGCTCTGGAAACAGGCAACTCTCTCCATTGGGGCCCCAATGGGGGACCTGGAAGGGGGGGGGGGGGGGGGGTCATTTACCGGGGAATTTGAGATACGGTAATAGCTGGGCTCCATTTCTTGGACCCAGAGAATGTTATAAGCCTTGGTCTGGGGGCAATGGGAAGACCATTTCTACATTTCTAAAGTGCCATATCCAGAATGTTTTGTCAACAGCATTAAAATTCCCCTGCTTGGTTCCACAAAATGGTTTTCAGGTTAAATTTGCTCCCTTTCACAACAGTTCCTATTTATGGCTCTTTCTGCCACTAATTTAAAATTAGCACTTTAACTGCAACACCCTGATTCTGGTACTAGAGATAATGTTGTACCACTCCTTTCAGCTCCATAACCTGGGATTATTATAGAACACTCCAGTAATTTCTCACTTGTAACAAGCTGTCAGCAAATCAATAATGAAATAAGATTTCCAAACCAAGAATATCATTTCCATAGAGGCTGTATAATTTTCCTTATTCACCTAGATCCAGGAGATTTAAAAAAAAAAAAACATTTGCCCCATCCACAGAACACATTTTACTTTGTGCACAATTATGAGGTGATGTCTCTAGTTTTCACGTAACGAATAAAAAAAAATTTCATCCTATTTGAGTACACAGAGTATTTAAGCCTGTAGGTAACTACAACTCCCCCATTTTAACTTACTTTTTCATGTCTTCCATAGTTTAACTAACAAATGAGGTTCCAGTATACTGTTATAATGCAAGAATATTTGGCCTAAAATTTAAGGGCATGGGAACAGCAAGAACCTTTGGCAAAGTTGAAGTGCTCTGCTATTGCTCATCAAAAACTGTACAGCAGAATATCATGTAATGTTTCTCGATTTATGGTTTTTACTTAAGTGTGACTAAATTTCCAACAAAATCAATATCCTTACTGTTAAGTAGCCAGTGTATCCTGGCACACAAACTTTCCTAAAACTAATGTTCAACCATCTTAATACAACGTGGTCAACGTTCACTCTACCCTTGAACAAACACAATATCAATTCCATTGTTTGCAGCACATGTGTGAACCATTATCTGGGCAAGAACCTCTTCAAGTAAATCGTTAACATTCCTACCTCTTTCTTCACTTCCTCAACTTTCTCTGAATGCTTGTTGAATATGTGCTTCCGCACAAATTCAGGCCCCTTGAACTTCTTTCCTGAGAGAGGACACAGCCACTTGTCTTTTGCTAATTCCTGTGTGTTTGCTTGGATGAATTTCTCCACCTCGCTGAAGTTGTTCGTAAAGGAAGATCGTTCAAAAGAATGCTGTGTACTGTTTATGTCACTTCCACAGTATGAAACACAGGCACCACCTTACTAATTTGGTGAAGTCAGAATTTATTATTCTGAGATCTACAAACTATTTTCTTCTGCAGATGTGGAATCTGAGGTGTGGTGGTATGAATTACTTTAAGTATAGGGATAAAGACAAAAAATAACATACAAGTAGGAGGAATACAGCACGTTTCAATACGGGATGGGGCAAGCATTTATATGTTCCCAAGCAGTTCAGCAGATGAACATTTGCGTGGCACAAGGGAATTCAGTAAACTATAAGATGCTGTTCAATAAAACACACACACACAAAACATGGCATACATACTCATGACTCATACCGACAACAGAGGCATACAAAATTAATAATATGAAAATGTAACAAAGTTAATATTTTGGATCTTATGTTTATTGAACCATGCATCATTGTGATAGTTGAAGAATAAAAGACCAACTTGATGTCATTTGCTATTTTATTTCATGTCTTATGTGCTCAACATGTTTCAGACATTAATACAGCCATCATCAGGACCTTGCAACTATTCTGTTGAATTACCACATTGGTCGTATTGTTCTTGTTTCGATGTGTGTTGGAGTTTCGGTGTGGTTGGATTGGAGTGGTATCCGTGTGGCAGGCTGAAGCACAGCTTCAGCCTGCCACACGGATACCACCCCAACCAGCCACACTGAAACTCCAACACACATCGAAACAAGAACACACAACCAATGCGGTGATATAATAAAAAAGTCGCAGGCTCCTGATGATGGATGTATTAATGTCCGAAACATGTTGAGCATAGAAGAAGTGAAATAAAACTTAATAAATTGTGACATCAAGTTGATCTCTTATTCAACATATTTCACTGTTCAACTCTAGAAAAAATTTAGTTACAATCCTAAGAACTACTAAAACTACACACATCCTGTTGTCGCAGAACATTACGATACACAACACTACAGGAAAAACAAAGGAACCCTCAGATTAACAGTCGAGATTGCAGACATCATAATGTATCATATTTCCTTCTTTCATCATAGGGTTACCATTACAATTTCAGCACACAAACTCCCTTCTTTCTTCACTACACTCATTTTAAGCAAGCGAAAATTCTCATAACCACTACTGTGGTGGGCCATTATGTAACAGCTATTTCCAATTCAGGTTCAAAGGCATAATTAAATTGAAGATTCCTGATCTAAGGTTTCCCTTATGAAATGCAAAAAGATGTTCTCAAAGAAACAATGACCTATGTTTTAAAATACTCACACTTTACAATTTTTCTCTACACACGAATCTATTGCTTCACAGCCATTTTACTGTAGCGAAGAAATGTAAGATGGGGGAAAAATTTATTTAAATCCAAGATCCTAATACAATACTGTGAGCGTTTTTTAACATGTACTTAAGCACCACAGCTGTCACACAAGTATTACAGCAAAGAAAGACTGCACCCAACAGGAATTTCGAATTCACTTTTCCCCTACAATTCAATCAATGCTATTTCAAGCAAGAGACTCCTGCTTCTAAGAAGACCCTGAACATGCAGAAAATATAGCTCAACACATTATGAAGCTCTTGTCTGGAAACATTATCAAGTTCATATCCCACAGACGTGAATCTTCATTGACACAACTGTGAAATTTCCAAACTTTCAACTGATTAGTTGTCTTCTCTAAACACTAAGCAGCGGTTTATTGAGCTGGGTGCTATTCTGTGCTAACATGTGAAGCAAAAAGCAACACCAAGTTTAGTAATGAAATGGTTAAAAAAGTTACAGACCCTCTAAATAAGAATACAGAAGACAAACAAAGAAATCCACACTAAACTATAATTATGACAGCTGTCACATAAATGTTAAAATACAGTCCTGTAGTTAGAATGCACATATGCAAACAGCTGGACACACATACATGAAATGTGAAATGTGACTGGTGTTATCTGTTTTCAAGACTATCCTTTAAGCTTGTATTGTTATCTGTTTCTGCGGAAAAAACAACATGGATATACATCTGGTGATTCTCACAAAACATCTGAGTTAAAAATATGTCTAACAACTGCTGCTCACACTACTGGAAATCGAAGATTAGTTTTTTGTTTTGTGTACACAATACCAATTGTGTTGAATAAGACTTGCACTGTGAAGTTCTCTAATTTCATTACTATTATGCAGGATGGTGCAAAGTTAACTAACATCAGAGGCACGATGTTAAACATTTAGTGTCAAGTGACTTTTATGCCACTTTGTATGTCTTTTCTATTGTCACATTTTGTTCAGTAGTTCCTGAGATATTTATGTTTTTTATAAGAGCTTATATAACATTTTAGTTCCAGTCTGTAATTAAAATCTGGTTACATAAATTTTACAATCTGGATTTAAATTTGGTGCATATGGCCCTTGCTTTCAAAAATACTACACAAATCTTAGGTTGTACAAATACAGAGCAGAAATAACAAGGATGACTGACATTCAGAAAAGCATGTGTAAATTTTGGGTTTGTGTACAGAATATTAAATCTACCGAACTGAATCCCCAATGTGATCTCTGTCATTAAACTGTCAGACTTTTTTATTCCAATGCCTTGCTCATATTCATACTAGTGTTACTTGACAGCACATATCACTGTGTGGAAGTCTAAAAATAAGCCTTGCCCAGAATCATGTAACAAATTTACAACAGTCATTGCACGAAGGTTAATGTCCCCCAATCTCTGGTAACATTTAACATTCAAGAAGACAGGCAATGTATGTATGACTTACCCGTGGTGTGTGTGTGTGTGCGCGTGTGCATGCAACCATTGCTACTGTGGAAAAGCAGTATTACATAGTGTGTGTGTGTTTGTAGTCTTAGGTATACAGCATGCAATGCTGAAATCAGGGGTGGCTGGGAAACAGAACTGAAAGTTACCTGGCCTACAGGATGAAAATTTAAAGTACCTGGGAATTTTTATATGTAGAAATTACACAGGCAAAAAAGTAGTTCAGTCAAGCAGGATGCTAATCAATGACAAAGGATAACCTACAGGAACTTACACCTAAGTACAGTCAACAACAAAAAATTAAAATGATGAACTGTAAACTTACTTACTTACTCCATGGTGCAGAGTCCTTCTTGAGAAGCTAACTGGTTTGCAGCTAGTCAAGAAATTCCCTGCATTTCACGGAACCCGAAGGTTCATTACCAAACTCACAAGCATCTGCCACCTGTCTCTATCCTGGGCCAGCCCAATCCAGTCCATATACCCACATCCTACTTCCTGGAGATCCATCCTATTATCCATCCATCTATGCCTAGGTCTCCTCAGTGGTCTCCTTCCCTCCGGTTTCCCCACCAAGACCCTATACACCCCCCTCTCCTCATACATATGCACCACATGCCCAGCCCATCTCATTCTTCTCGATTTTATCACCCGTACAATATTGGGTGAGGAGTACAAATCATTTAGCTCCTCGTTATGCAATCTCCTCCATTCCCCCATTACCTTGTCCTTACTAGGTCCAAATATTCTCCTCAACACCATGTTCTCAAACACCCTCAGCTTCCTTTCCACCTGCAATGTCAGCGACCAAGTTTCACACCCATACAGAACAACAGGCAAAATTATAGCTCTATATATCTTGATCTTTAAATTTTTAGATAGCAACCTGGAAGACAAAAGATTCTGCACCGAATGATAGCAAGCATTTCCTGACCTCAATCTGTTCTTGATTTCTTCCGCAATAGAATTTTGATTTGTTAAAGTTGTTCCAAAATATCTGAACTCTTCCACCCTCTCGAAGGTACTATTATCAATCCTCACACTGTGAATTCGTCCCGCATTCTGATCTCGAGACATGACCATGGATGAACTGTAAACACGTAACATTAATTCTGTTGAGATTATTGAACTTTAAAGGATACACGTCAGGGTCTTTGTGACCTAACTTGCTGTACTCTTCATCTGTGATCTTTGTTGCTGGTTGCAGAAATGAGGCAATTTTCTGCTCAAAGGTATGGCAATAATCACTAATCTCCTGTTGAGCTACCTGTAACTATAAAGAGAACCAAATGTGTCATTGCTACACAACAAGTTTCTCTGATATACAAACACACACAAAATAATGAGTATTTACTCAAGAGGTTATTTATGTTGGAACAGTGGCAGGAAGACACTGACATAAGGACTACAGAGAACAGTTAGGTACAGTCAATGCCAACCAGTAAGCATACAAGTGCAAGCAACTAAGTGCACGCATATTTCAATGCGACAAATACACAGGAAAGATGATGTATGTCTTCAGAAAAATTATCCGTACCTTTGATGACGGTGGAATACCTCGCGCGTGCATGATACCACATCGATTGGGCATTTCATCTTCATTTGGATACTCACAGTGATTATAATAGTCCACAGAGTGGACAATACGTAAATAGAACAATAAACGATCCAGCACCTGAAAAGCAGAACAAATGTTTGACATTTTGCAGAACTCTTCAGTGACGAATCGTTAAAACAAGTTTACCTGTCTCAGTTCAACAAGAGTAAAAAGGTGTACTCCAACAGAGTACATTTATTTTATGAATGTACTTCCTGCGATTCTGTATATCCAATTGATCTTGTTACAGCTTTACTATGGATACAAACTTCCTGTTATAAAGCTTATCATGTTACTGATTCAGACATTTTTCTTTGTATTTCATTGCCACATAAATTGTTTCAAATAAAACCTCTATAATATAACCTCCTGCAGAGCAAAATGAAACTACACTCTATGCTGTAGTCACTGAAACAAAAGATAAGAATGTTTTCCTAATTTCTAAACTGGAAAATATGGTGGGTGCTTCACCTTATAATTATGCACATAGTAAAATATGTTCCGCGTTTTCCTGCAAAATGAGGATTATGACGTGGGATCACCTGATACGAATGGCCACCTTATGTTCATGTACATGCAGCATAAACCTTCAGTTCCTACTTCACAGAGAACAAAATCTTTCTCTGCTATAAAGCTCAATCACCCAAAACTGTTTTGGGGAAATAATCACTGTTTGTTCAGATCATATAAAAAAGTAAATACATTCTATAGGTAAAATGGAAGTGTTTTCAATGATAATGTAGTAGATGGTACACATAGTTATCGCTGGGCTTTACAGAGGGAATGGGATCTGCATTCTCTCATGATATTAAGTGTTCATACAATAAGCCACTTATGAAAAATCTGGAAAAGTTTGATTTCAGCTTCATGTAGATGTTACAAATGACTTGTACCATACAGGATGATTCAGGAGGAAACATAAATAGTTTGGAAGGTGACAGTATCAGTCACAGTGAGAGAAAAAGTTTATATAAACATGTATATAATTCTGAATGGTTACTGAAATGTGTTTGAATGTCCAGACCTAACTCTGTTATACAGGGTGCATCAGTGAATCGGGCGATTTTTAAAATGTCATTAACAGTAAATGCTTTCATTTATTTAGTTTTAACACATATGAACACAATGTATATATAAAAGAATTCAGATTTAATTTAACACACTGGAAACAAAAATCCTACTTTCCGAAAATAACATCATCCAGATGACCACCATTCTGCCCGGTAAGTCTCTTGTGAACGTCATCCATTATTCTTTGAAGCATCTTCACAGGAATTCGTTTCACTTATTACTGAATTCGATGTTTCAACCCCTGAACTGTGTGGGGTGCTGGAGCTTTGAAGACTTGCAATTTCAGATACCCCAGAGAAAGAAATCACATGCTGAATGAGCGCATGACCTGGCTGGCCATGTTATGTCCCCATATCTTGAGATAATATGGTTAGGAAACACAGCTGCCATGAAATCTCGTGCGGTGTGGCTCATAGCTCCATCTTGTTGAAAAACGTTTCTTCGGTTACTGGATGACGAGCAAGCTCAGAACCTAAGAAGTTCTCCAACATGTGAACATAATGTGGTCCAATCACAGTTACAGCCTCTTCTCCCTCATCTTCAAAGAAGTAAGGACCGATAATTCCAAATGAAGATATCGCGCACCATACTGTGACTTTGGAACTGTGAAGTGGTCTCTCATTAAGTTCTATGGGGTTTGTGGCAGACCAATAACGGAAATTTTGTTTGTTAACAAACCCAGATAAATGAAAATGAGCTTCATCACTCATCAGTAAGTTGTTTACAAGCTCTTGGTTTTGATTAATTAACCGCAAAAAAGTCTGGCAGAAATTAACTCTGTTTACAATCACATTCATGTAGTGCATGAGTAACTTGAATTTTCTAGGGGAAGAAGTGAAGATCTTTGTGTAAAATCCGTTGAACGCTGCCTTCAGACAGCCCGGGTGACACAGAGTGGTGATGTACAGAATGGCATGGACTTCTTTCAATGGCCTCTCTCACTACCGCAATATTCTCGGGTGTACGTACTGTTTTAACACTACCATCTTTCTTCTTCAGTGCAGAACCAGTAGCCTCGAAGTTACGAACCCAAGTCTTGATGGCATGGGCTGATGAAACAGCACGATTACCATGAGCCTCGAACTCTCTTTGAAATTAACGCTGAGCGATTACAAAACTGTCACCGTTTTTGTAAAACGCTTTCACAGCAAATGCACGCTGTGCTCCAGTCCCCGGCTACATTGCAACTACAACACTTCAAAGTTGGCAGCAAACTGGCAATAGCAGCATCCGCCCCAGTGTTGCCAAACCAAAAAAAACAGTGTTCCAAGATCACCCGATTCACTGGCTCACCCTTTATTTTATTTTTTTTTGTGGGGATGGATCAAAAGCGATGTTTACAAAAGAAAGGCGGTTACATGAGATGAACTGCTCGCCCACATTCTGGACGCCTCTGTCCACACAAAGATACATGAAGATCAACTAAGAACAAGAACATGCAAACTCCATATGAGCAGCAAAGTGCAATCAGGTAGAGAGTGAGATTTTCAATCATTTATTGTGTACTGTAACACGCTTGTCATTTCCGTGCAACAAATTTTTCATTTGAACATTACATGAAAAATAAAATAAAATTAACAACAAGTAATTTCTCTTTCTTATTACCATTAAAATTGCTTTTGTATTTGTAGATTCAATCAGCTCTGCTTCTGTAACCAGAATAAGCCACGTTCATATAAAATCCCCCCCCCCAAATAATTACTGATATCACTTCCCAAAATAATGACCTTTCCTCCTGAATCACTCTGTATGTACCATAATATTCTTGACAGATTTTAATCGGAAGTAGAGAATTATGCATAAACCCACTCTATGTTGTAACATGATGCCGCCAGAAATTTCAAAATAAGAAAACAAAAGGACACAAATTGTGAAAAAAGAAGGTGAGCATAAAAGCATTAAACAGTTCTTAACAAACACAGAAATTCTAACTTGCATATTACAGTCAAATTACACAACGTAACAGACAAATATCAACAGCTTCCTGAAGAACATAATGTGAACTGCACTGTAATCTCCATGTGCTGTCTATATAAAATGCTCTATTTAGCATTACTACTGAAATCTAGACTTGATATAAACATTCAAGCAAGCAGAAGCCTTCCTGACAACATAACAATCTCTCAGTAAATAAAGAAATGCCCCACATTTTATGCCACTTGCACTTCATTATCATGTTCACAAGAGCAGGTCATTTTCTAATATATTCCTTGCATGCTACCTGCTACACCCATCTCTCTTCAATTTTACCATCTTAGTAACATTTAATGAAGAATACAAATTTTAAGTTCCTCATCATGCAGTTTCCAATTAAATGACTTTTCAAATGTGTGTATTGCTGACAGTGTTTATGGAAAGATGTTTGCTACAACATGAAATTGTCATCTGGTGATTACAGCACAAGCTCAGTGAGTGATGGTAAATAGATGGACAGATACAGATGCACACCTCCTAGTAAACAGGATGTGGAATAAGGCAGAATATAAAATTTATTACATCAGAGATAAGGAGGGTTACATTCATACAGCCCCAGAATAAAATATATTACAACAGACAAAATCACATACACAAGTAAACAATAAAAATTACTTGGAAGTTTTATGAGAAATTTGAACAGATTTTTGCTAATTTTCCTAAGTACCACACAAAAATTCTGTTAGGAGATTTTAATGCAAAATTTTTTTTTTTTTTGGGGGGGGGGGGGGGGGGGGGGAGAGGAGGAGGAGGATATTTTCAAACCAACAACTGGGAATGACAGTTTACTACAGGATAGTAGAGATCATGGTGTTAAGAGTAGTAAACTTTGCCATGTCAAAAAATCTAGACATTAAGAGCAAGATGTTCCCACACTAATACATTCATAGAAACACATGGACCTCCCCTGATGGGAAAACTCACAATAAGATTAAGCCCGTACTGACAGATAGCAGATGGCATTCAAGTATACTTGATGTACAAGCTTTCAGAGGAACTGACTTTGGTACTAATCACTATATGGTGGTTGCAAAAGTTAGGGAAAGACTGGCAGTAAGTAAACAACCAGCACAGAAGTTTGATGTGGAGAGATATAATCTCATACTGCCATGTGAGCTGCAGGTTAGAAAACAGTATCAGATTAAGATTTCCAACAGGTTTGCAGTTTTGAAGAACTTAAATGTTGGCAAGAATGCAAATGGGGCTTGGGAAAACCTTAAAGAGAATATCAAAATCTCAGCTGAAGACAACATAAAACATGGTTTGATGAAAAATGTTTACAATTTTTGGATCACAGGAAGCAGCCTAAAATGCAGTGGCTACAGGACCCAAACCAAAGGAATGTAGATAATTCAAATAATGTTAAGATGAGATACTAGAAGATGTTTCAGGAACATAAAAGAATATCCGAAAGCTAAAATTAATGAACCTGAAACTAACAGCAAGACCAAGAATATGAGGGACTTGTATAGTGGCAATAATGACTTTAAGAAGGGTTATCAGCCTAGAACTAATATAGTTAACAATGAGAGGGGTAATCTGGTTGCAGACTCCCACAATACTTTGGCTAGGTGTAGGATTTATTCCTCTCAGCTATATGAATATATATGAGGTTAATGATGTTAGGTGGACTGATGTACAGAACGCAGGGCCACTAGTGCTTGAGTGCAGTGCCCCTGAGGTAGATATGGCTACTGAAAAGCAAAAAAAGACACATATAACCAGGTACTGATCAACTTCCAGCAGAACTGATTAAAGCAGAAGGTAGGACATATTGTTCCAAGATCCATAATTTATTAATTCTATTTGGAATAAGGAGGAATTGCCTGAGGAGTGGAAGGAGTTGATCATTGTACCTATTTAAGAGATAGGTGATAAAACAGGAGTTTCTTGACTAGATGAAAACCAGTTTGCTTCTCAAGAAGGACTCTGCTCCATGGAGTGAGCGGTGAGTGAGTGAGTGAGGTTAAGTAAGTAAGTAAGTAAGTAAGTAAGTAAGTAAGTAAGTAAGTAAGTAAGTAAATAAGTAAATAAGTAAGTAATTAATTATGTAAGTAAGTAAATAAGTAAGTAATTATAGAGGCA
>Ga0123355_10009742_pt1 | contig 14645 bp, 7 predicted proteins | sample TergutEmb28metaG_3_FD_89872 | JGI IMG/M metagenome (GOLD analysis project Ga0123355, IMG submission 89872) | Embiratermes neotenicus P1 segment gut microbial communities from Petit-Saut dam, French Guiana - Emb289 P1 | ecosystem: Host-associated > Arthropoda: Insects > Digestive system > Gut ...
AGTATCTGGTACTGCGCGAGACACTGCAGTGGCCCTTATGTTCAGTATCTGGTACTGCGCGAGACACTGCAGTGGCCCATATGTTCAGTAACTGGTACTGCGCAGGACACTGCAGTGGCTCTTATGTTCAGTATCTGGCATTGAGCGAGACATTGCAGTGGCTCTTATGTTCAGTATCTGGCATTGAGCGAGACAATGCAGTGGCTCTTATGTTCAGTGTCTGGTACTGCGCGAGACACTGCATTGGCCCTTATGTTCAGTATCTGGCATTGAGCGAGACAATGCAGTGGCTCTTATGTTCAGTATCTGGCATTGAGCGAGACAATGCAGTGGCTCTTATGTTCAGTGTCTGGTACTGCGCGAGACACTGCAGTGGCCCTTATGTTCAGTATCTGGTACTGCGCAGGACACTGCAGTGGCTCTTATGTTCAGTATCTGGTACTGCGCGAGACACTGCAGTGACCCTTATGTTCAGTATCTGGTACTGCGCAGGACAATGCAGTGGCTCTTATGTTCAGTATCTGGTACTGCGCGAGACACTGCAGTGGCTCTTATATTCAGTATCTGGCATTGAGCGAGACACTGCAGTGGCTCTTATGTTCAGTACCTGGCATTGAGCGAGACACTGCAGTGGCTCTTATGTTCAGTATCTGGTACTGCGCGAGACACTGCAGTGGCTCTTATGTTCAGTATCTGGTACTACGCGAGACACTGCAGCGGATCTGATGTTCAGTATCTGGTACTGCGCGAGACAGTGCAGCGGCTCTTATGTTCAGTATCTGGTACTGCGCGAGGCACTGCAGCGGCTCTTATGTTCAGTATCTGGTACTACGCGAGACACTGCAGCGGATCTTATGTTCAGTATCTGGTAATGCGCGAGACAGTGCAGTGGCTCTTATGTTCAGTATCTGGTACTGCGCGAGGCACTGCAGCGGCTCTTATGTTCAGTATCTGGTACTACGCAGGACACGGCAGTGGCTCTTCTGTTCAGTTCACCAATATGTGTATTGTGCAGTTGCCCATAGCCGTACTAAATTACTGTATCTTCTGTACTCCATTATTTGCTGTCGAAGATACGCTGTTTGCCTACTGGTTCTTGGAACCAGCACAGAGCGACTGTGTCAGTTCGCACCTTACCCCCCGCTCCCCCCCCCCGCCCCCAAAAAAAAAACTTCCTTTCCACTACAAAGACCAATCTGCCATTTCTCTTCCGGGCAGTAGGCACTGCTTACTGTAACAAAATGAACATGCAGGCTGGAGTTCTCAACTGCGCCGCTCCGAGAGCCTGTCAGCTTGCAGCATATTTAATACCCACTGTAAGGTTACACTGAGAGTTGTGACGTTTGGCAAAGCTGTAATCCTATGGGATGCGACGTTGGGTCAGAAGGTGTGTGGTTCCGACGTCAGATGGAAGATTAGCTCTTAAGCTCTTGAAGATCAAGACACAAGGTTCCTCTGAACCGTCGGAACCAACGGAGCAAGCGAGGCAGCGGCACATTCAAGGAGACAGGAATCGTCAACATTAGCCTTCCGTCACATTCGCACCCAGCAGTTACTGAAGGTCGTCATTCTTCATTGAGCAGATATGCGTAATTATCGCCGCTGTGGCTGTCCCAGCCAGCACCGTGTAACTTCTGCATATTCAGACTGCCGTTGCTGTCTACATTGTATTGAAATGGCAGGCACATCAGGGTTACAGCTGCTAACTACATTCATAGCGAGAGCCGTCGGCTGGCCTATGGAACCTCCAGTACTCTCTTTGCAGAAATTATGCATTCAAAGCCGAGTAGCGACTGTAGACCTACGCACCATTTGATGCGTGGCATTCAAAGCGCTCCTTCCCGCTCGCACAGTCTGGTCATGTGTTTCGCACATTCTCACCATGAACTGCTATTATTCCACTAGACATCCTGTAAGCATGGTCCGTGTCATAAGGACACGCTGTTTTCTGCCAGGTGGAAACTGCGGTTCGGACATTCTTCACGAAGTAACAGTAACCCTTGTCAAGTAACCCCAAAAATCGGTTTGGTGACAGCTACACTTTACTTACGGGCCTAAATGGATTTCTACCTACATTTAGCATAGGTATTAAGGATTTGGTTTAAATTCGATATAAGGATTCGGCGCAAAATAATGTCTGTTAAACATTGATACATTTCGTAAAATCGGTACAGGGAAGGCCGTTCTTGTCACATTGACCTAAATTAAATTAAATATAGGCATGTACCGTGACGGTCAGGAGCCACATGAACTGTGCTGACATTCTGTAGCTTGAACTGCATACCCTTTACCCTTTTGCTATCCAACGCTCCCCTGTTCAGGAACCGCAGGCTTGGTGACAGCAACTCGTAAATAAAGATGACCATGGAGCGTCGATGGCAACACACTGGGAGGGAAAACCGAATTTCTCGGAGAAAAACATGCCCAGAGCCACTTTGCCCACCATAAATCCCACATGGGATAGTCTGGGATCGAACCCGGGCCTTTCCGGTGAGAGGCCGGTGAATGGCCGTCTAACCCATAGAACGACGAAATTGAAATTTAAAATGATTATATACAAACACCCAGTCCGTACCGCGCAGTAAACTCTCCGTCTCTGTTATACAAACCAGTCAGTTAATGCTGTATAGGGAAATAATGGCTGTTTGTTTCGAGATCCATACAAAACACATAAATACACTGTGTGGGCAGAACGTAGAATTACTGAATGTTAAACCTGGTGGTACATGTAGTGACCACTGGGCTCTTAAAGTCAAAGTACAGCTCCCTGCATTATGTCAGCTCCCATAAATTCCCTGTGATTTGCCAGTTGGCCCCAGTGCCACCGCTCTTTACTGCAGGACCCACAAAAGACACGCCGCATTACTGGTTTGAGTGTTTTAGCTCGCAGTTGAGTCTAACTACACGCTAATTAACTTCATGCAGCAGAGAAATGAACAGTTCCGCAGCCAGTCAACAAGTTCCCCACATCTTTAGGAACCTGAAGGTTCATGTCCGTACTAACAACAGCCGGCCATTGGTTCGTATTGAGTCAGTTCAACCCAGTCCACTTCCAGCCATTCTGTTTCTTAAAGGCAACTTTAATGTTACTCTCCAATCTGCGTCTAGAGTTCCCAAGAAGTTCCTTCAGATTTTCACACAAAGCCGTACAAATGTCTCTTCTCCTACATCAGTGCTACCTGCCCCGACGACGTCATCATTCTTGTTTTCAAACAACATCTTCAACAAACTACAAATCAATTTGAATTCACGAACTAAAGGAAAGGGAATATTTTCCGAAATTTGGGGTTCGTAATGGCACCAGCATGTGCAGTACAAATGTTCCCACGACGGCGTAGTTCGCTGGGAAGGAAGGTGGATTCAGTCTTGTTTGTCGCTTGTTGTGATAAGAGCGAGGCTATGAAGTTTCTTATACTTTGAGTGAGAAGGCTACAGGCTATGTCGTCACGAACCGGTTTGTGCTGCTGCTATCAGCAGCACTGATGTTGCAAACTGAACAGTTCTCTGCAGTAACACAACAAAGCTTACTGTAGCTTCAAATTTGTCTACGCAATGCCCATCATAATAATGGCTGGTTGTTGGAATCAAACGGAAAATATAGCTGAATTGTGGGCAGAACAAAGAGGTCTGATCGTCGTTAATGAAACTGTCATTCGACGCTACAGCGTCTGGGGACCAGACAGCGTCACTCAGCTTCAAATAATTCTGCAACATTGTGCAGTATCAGATATAGCTTCTTCTGGGCATTTTTTTTTTTTTCCCCCCCCCTGTCTCATGCTCAAAAGTTCACAGCATTTCGAAGAAATTATCTGTCTGTCTGTGTGCAGGTGGCTAACGCCTAACTTCTGCAGAAGGCCCGCCTGGACTGACCTAGGTAGATTCATCTCCCGTTTCCAAATGAAGATGGAGAAAGGCACATTCTCCGAAACTTCATCGGCTCTAGACCCTGACACTATTAACAGCATCTCGGTCACGCCTGCTGACACGAACAGTTGAAACACAAATTCCAAAATATGTTCTTTTTTTTTTCTTCACATCTCCTTCGGTGCTACAGGCTGCGTAAAAACACCGAAGGCAACCCTCCAATTAAACAACAACGCCCTGCAATAAGAGCACGCACATCTCCGCTGTGCAAGTTACAAGTGCATTTTACCGGCTTGTAGACTCTAATCCGTGACTCGCGAGCAACACGTTGCCGGCGACACAGTGATGTGCTTCCGCGAGAACATTCGAAATGGGAAGAGACCCTTCAGACCTTTCCCTGACACAGCCGAGATACACATCCGAAGTAATTTGGACATCTTACGAGCTGTTTGCTTATGGAGACGTGCATTATATTGCTGACTGACTTTGTGAAAGTGTGACAGGAATAGCTGCACCCTGTTGGTTGTAAACTGAATTTATGAAACAAACATTTCCATTGTTATCAGCATTACATTGCGCATAATGTATGCAGGTATGAACACAGCTACACGTGTGCACACTTGTGCACACCTCCTTCTGTTTACCGAACTTCAAGCTGTCCGCATTCTGCCCCCGCTACCTACGAAATGTAGCAGGCACCATCAAAAGAACGCCTTCTTCGCCCCGGACATGGCCCCTTCCTTGTCGCCGTCTGTCGCCACATACAGTAACGCTAACATTAAAGCCCCTAAATGTTTCTGCGAGATTGTGTACAGGACTCGAAATCGGCAGTCCAATCAGACCGGCAGTCCACTGCTACTGTTGTACGTGGCTGCACTGTTCTGGCTACCGTACACATTGGTACAGTATATACAGCACATTTCTTGGTACCTTCGCGCGCTTTGCATTACCTTCGGGGTAGGAATCAGAAAGGATACGCCTTAATAATGCCTACATATTTCAGAATGTATACTCTTATGTTACTGACAGTAAGGCAAGGTAACTGCATCGACATCTTTAAAAAACGGACAGGTCAACCACAACAGCTGGTTTAAAGTTGATCGGAACCAAAAATGGGAAGCAGTAAATGCAGAACTTTTGACTCGGTGAGTGGTGTTTATTTAATGACACTCTCAGCAGCTTGAAGAAAGAGGATACGATCGCGTGGACTGGATTAATCTGGCTCATGATTTGGACAAGTGGCGCGCCTTTGTGTATAGCGTAATGGAAATTAGTTATCCACAAAATGAGGGAGTTTCTTTGACTAGCTGAGGAACTGAAAGCTTTACAAAGTCTGTGCGCTGTCGAGTTGGTCACAGTCAGTCTGAATCTCAAACTGCGGGCTGCAGCACCGAACTGCTGGGATTTTGAAGGAAGCAACAGCGTCCCTGTTTCAGGGCACACTGAGGAATTGTGCAGAGAGACTGACACACACACACAGTCATGTTATCTCATGCTACCAGCGGTTTGTCTCAACACTCACCCTGTCAAACACTACTGCGACCTACCGGATGAAAAATTCTAAAAGGAAATTGAAACTTGTGTGGGAGCGAGCTGTCGAGAGAGGACCACAGCAGCCACAAACCGCGTGCAGACAATATTTTGTTTAAATGTCTTACGCGATGACGCTGTCAGTTGCTAAGTTCATACAGCGTCGATAATAAACGAATGAATGAGTACAGAGCGCTGATGGAATAGTAATGACAGGAGACAGCTGCAGTAATTGCTGGACAATCTGTCCCAGTGGCACTCTGTACGCCACAAATCCCACACTGAGTTAGTCGGTGGTTGAACGCAGGTCTCCTGAAAGTCAGTCCGGCGACTGAACGCCTGAGCCACGGCGCGGCGTCAGAAACTTATGTCGTGGTGGGAGCTGCAGAGGAAAATATCGTAACGTTCGGCTCTCTAAAATGTAATGAGATGTTAACAGTTTGTTTGTTTCACCGAAACGGACGGGCAGGCAGGTGGTTGCAAATGGCCGGAACTTCCTCGAACGAAGAAGCATATAAATAATGTATTTTTACCATATCGGTTAGTACTGCTGCGTCGTGAGGCTCTGAGAGGGAAACTTCACAATTCGTCATCGGCCAGAATAGGCCTACTTATTTCCATAGAGGATGTGCTTATCAGCTTTTCCTTACAGAAAACCAGAAAGACTTTTTGTAGAGAAAATGAGGTAAGGTAATTATGTATTCGGATACGTGTAACTTTGAAGACAAAGCTGATAAGAAAGACCAATTACCATTGGTCACTCTAAACGTGGCAAACAAAGGAAGGCAGCGGGGATCGGCGAGGTGATGCGTTTATCTGTAACAAATGAGAGAGCAGGCAGCGACGGCCGGCGACAAAAGAACAGCACAGACGGACCGTGCAAGAGGGCCCTACGTACAGCTGCACTCTGCGATTTTGGAATTTTCATTATTATAAGGGTTGAAAACGACTTGTCAAAATACGACGGACACAACAGTTACACCGACTCCTTAACTGTCACTTTCACACTACAAAGACGTGCACCCACTTCTCAGTCCAATACTGCCGATATCTGAAAGCTCATTGCTGTGCTATGAAGGCTTCGCCCGCTTGTCCTTCTGATAACAGCAGCACTAAGGTGGAAATGAGTATAAAGCGTTGATGGAACGATACCGACAGAGGAAACCGAAGTATTCCGAGAAGAACCCTGACCCAGTGCCACTTGGTACATCACAAATCCCACTTGGACTGACCTCAGATGGAACCCGTCAGCTGATCGCCTAAGCCATGACTCGGCCAAACGCCATACAGCTACACAGCTGACATTTAAAATTGCAGTTCCTACTTCACAGAAAACACGTCGCTTCCAAATCACCAAACCCAGTCAGTTAATGCTGTATAGGGAAATAACCGCTGTTTGTTCTGAGATTCACACAAAACACATAAATACACTGTGTGAGAAAGTGTACAGCTTTCAGATGGTAAGTAAAATGGCTGGTACAGTACAAATACTGAACACTGCGTGTTACGGTTGCTGTACAATAACCACGGTGAAGAGGCGTGTCCACGTTGCCTGACACTCCACATCGCTTGTCACTGCACGCAGTTTAAAGTTACGTAGCCTGCTTATTCTGTCTAACCCTTTGACGCCTAATGACCCCTAAAGTGGTCGTACCGCACCGCTGACCTCTAAACGTTGCGTTTTATATATTTATTCAACAAATACAGGTACTGAATATTTTAAACACGGTATATACTCTCCGTTTTTTCTCTTCAAAATTAAGTTTGTTTCATAATTCTAACATATTTGGTTCCTGTTTTATTCACGTTTTATATATAGAGTGTGCTAAACTTTAAAAAAATAATTCCGGCGCCAAAAGGATAAGGTCGGAGCCGCATCGTGCGATGACGTTGCCAGCACACACAGCTGTACAGAGACACTGACGGTGCAGACACGGCTGTACCCTTTGAAGTTTCTACACACTTTTCTTTTGAAAACTGATTTAATACCATCATATACTTCATTCCTGTTTATCCCAAGTCTTCTTACAACGAGGGCCTTATAAATACACACTACAAGTAATCATTGCCTCTGTCATGCATGCTATATGCCCTGGCCATCCCAATTACCTCATCAATCTTCCTCGTCCTTACAACAGCAGTACAGACTACTAATTGTGCTGCCATGAGTCTCATCTTTAGCATCTGCGCTAGATGAAGGTGAAACAGTAGCTTCACGCCCGGACCACTTTATCTTTATTACGGAAACCATTGAATAAAAGACTTGGTGGGCCCCACAGCAGGTCTGGACCGCTCAAATATTTACCGGGACGGAAAATTTTACGGACAAATTATCAACCAACGAATGCACATATAATTTCACATAAAACACTTTTAAAACACTTTAAAACACTTTGAAACACTCCGACATGCTTCGGTCTTGTCAGATCATCATCAGGGAGCTTTGTTACTTGCTAAAGTTATATTACAGTATTCACAATTCAATTCGTATTTGCAAACGAGGTGTTGTGGCAGCATATCATTTTGTGTTGTGGAGCATCGTACGACGCAAACCTAGCCACTGCTCCACAATACATTCCCACACAACATGATATGCTGCCACAACACCTCGTCTGCAAATACGAACTGAATTGTGAATACTGTAATATAACTTTAGCAAGTAACAAGGCTCCCTGATGATCTTCTGACAAGATCGAAACATGTCGGAGTGTTTTAAAGTGTTTTAAAGTGTTTTATGTGAAATTATATGTGCATTCGTTGGTTGATAAATTGAAGTGATTTTACGAAAATGCACGGTGCTACAATACGATTTACGGACAAAATTTATAGCGAAAACCCAAAAGCCCTGCATTGTGGTTGCAGTATATTGACCTCCGAAATTTACGTGTTTCTGAGTAGTTAAACATAACAGAGAGAATTCTGGGAGTAACACATAATACGTACGTTGTCAATCTTGTCATTTTTGGTTTGGGCAGAAGGCGTACAACAAATGCACAGTCGGACATTCTTGGCAACATTCTTCAGTGTGGGCGACTGTTTGTGAGGACGTGGAAAGGAAAATTAACTGAGTGTTGGTTTTGATGTTTGTGTGACCGTCCGTCATTGATACTATAATATAAACAACCAACTAGTGGCAACAATAATAATTATATTGATACTTACAATCAGCTCAACATGTTTCAGGCGATAATTTCGCCCATCCCCAGAAGCACTAGACTGTGTTTATAGCTTTGGTATAATGCACCGACAGTGCTGTCTGCAAGCAGCATCGTCGGTGCTTCATACCACAGTATAGTGCTCTTGAGGATGGGCGAAATTATCGCCTGAAACATGTTGAGCTGATTGTAATTATCAATAAAATTTGTTATTGTGGCATCTAGTTGGCTGTTTATATTATTATTATTATTATTATTATTATTATTATTATTGAGTGTCGGTTGCCTTTCCATGCCATCTACACAGCTGCACACATGACAGACGCGGAACTTAACGCTGGATGCTGTCACAAACAGCAGCTACGCGTCTTAAATGTTTTGTATTTTATACATTTGTGTAAATGAAGGCAAATTAAACAATCCTGAGGCAAACCGGTCCTTGTTGTTCGGACTGCCGAACTGTGTCACTTTTTGTCCAGACCCGCCAGGCAGAAAACGACACAACGTGAATGTGACTCACTCCACCCATTATCGCAAGAAAGAGCGCCGTGACGTCTCGGGTGACGTCAGGAACCACCGTCTCTAGCAATCGGCTGGGATATGAACGCATACCGCAACATTTCTGGTGCATGACGAACTTCTTGGAGAACAGTCCTGCTGGAGATGCTGATAGTTCCTCACACAATAACGTAAATTCTCCGCACTTTATGAAACCCAGAATTTCATTAACATGTTCACAAAAGCCCGACAACTATCTCTATACTGAGACAAATTAATCCGTTCCATTACGTCCCATCCAATTTCTTTAACACCCCTTTTAATATTATCGTTCTATCTACGTTCTGATCTTCCACGCGGTCTCTTTCCTTCAGGCTTCTCTTTACTTCCTCCTCTCCACCACACGTGCTTTTGTGAACGTTCGTTAAGCCATCTCCAAACGTACAGAACTTACAGGGACAAAAGTAAAGTTTCCATCCCAGACAGTTTTCGCTACAAAGCATTTAGCCAGTCAGAAGTGACATTCCTTCCAGCATTGCTTAGAAACCCACGCAGGTCTTCATGCATGAGACACAAGTCGGTACGTATCGGGAAGGATGCCGTCTTATCGGATGTGACGTTGCGTCGGTCCGTAAATGCTTACCGACGAATCCTTACAAAGTGCCGCCTTTATCTTACGGGTCAGTGGTCCATGAATGCACTGAACTCTTAAGGTAGAGAGCGACAGGTACCTCCAAAACGTCGACAAACACTTACCCAGAAGCACAGCGTCATATCCTCCGTTGCACCTTGACAAATCGTATTTTCGGTCGTCAGCGTTCCTACTGCAGCCTACTGCAAAGAAAAACGCAAGAGCTTTGGTAGTTGCCAGTAAGGAGACTGGAATAGAAGTGAATGTTGATAGGAGTAAGTGCATGGTCATGCGTTGAAGTCATATTGCTGGACAAAGTCACACTGTAGAGATTGGTAATAGCTCCTTTGAAAGGGTGGAACAGTTCAAATAGTTAGGAACAACCTTAACAATTCAAAATTCTATTCAGGAAGAAATTAAGAGCAGATTGAAGTCAGGGAATGCTTGCTATCGCACGGTGCAGCATCGTTTGTCTCTCAATTTGCTCTTAAAAAATATACAGATTAATATATACAGAACTGTAATTTGCCTGGTACGTTCTATGGGTGTGAAACTTGGTCGTTCACGCTGAGGGAGGAACGTAGGCTGAGTGTGTTTGAGAGTAGGGTGCTGAGGAGGATATTTGGACCTAAGTGGGACGAGGTAATAGGGGAGTGGAGAAAAACTACATAATGAGGAGCTTAATGATCTGTACTTTTCACGAAATATTATTCGGGTGATATAATCTTGAAGAATGAGATTGGCGGGGTATGTAGCATGTATGGGGAAGAGCAGAGGTGTATAGAGGGTTCTGGTAGGAAGTCCTGATGGAAAAGGACCATTTGGAAGACACAGGCGTAGTTGGGAGAATAATATTAATATGAATGTTCAGGAAATGGGATGGGGGACATAGACTGGATTGATCTGGCTCAGGATAGGGACAAGTGGCGGGCTCTTGTGAACGCGGTACTGAACTTTCGGGTACCATAAAATGCGGGGAGTTTCTTGACTAGCTGAGAACCGGTCAGCTTCTCAAGGTCTCTGCTCCGTGCAGTCAGTTAACACCAAATTAGTACAAATACCTCAAGCCTTTTCGAGTCGTTACTTGCGGATAGAAACACATGGCGACGGTGGGGGCACGCTGTGGGATAGATAATTAGTTGCGTGCGATAGAGGGGAGCGCAGCCAGTTTATCCATTGGAATTAACTGCAGGCTTCTTTGTCAGGCAGTTCCCCCAGCCCACCGCACCCCCTTACCTTGTCATTTATCTCAATGGCTGAACACCGGGACGGAAGTTACAGCGTCTCAGGAAGTTACGTTTTTTATTTAAAAAAACAAGACGATCTCCATCCGTCCGTCCGTCCGTCCACTCCACCGGCATGTATAACAGCAGGTGTGGTATTTGCATTGTAACAACTGAGTAGCATCTTGCGTGGAGTTCGGTTCTTTGTACTGCTGCAAGCACTTGACGAAGCTGCCTTGATACGTAACGGCTCCGCTTCCCTTATTGCTACTGGTTTCTGTTGATACCTATAAAGTACAGTGGTAACATTACGTACCACTTTCTGTACCAATATAAATCCTACGTTCTGCCCACACAGTGTATTTATGTGTTTTGTGTGGATCTGAGAACAAACAGCGATTATCTCCCTATACAGCATTGACTGACTGGTTTGTGTATAACAGACATTTAAACTTTCAAAGCCCACTGGTCACTATATGTACCGCACAGTGGTCACTATATGTACCACCAGTTTAACATTCACAATTCTACGTTTTGCCCACACAGTGTATTTATGTGTTTTGTGTGGATCTCAGAACAAACAGCGATTATTTCCCTATACAACATTAACTGACTGGTTTCTATAACAGAGATGGAGAGTGTTTCCTACGCGGTACGGACTGGGTCTTTATATAAATTCAGGTCAATATATGCACCATTGGTTATGCCATGGTTAGGACAGTTAGTCGCGGCCTCTCATCGCTGGGGCCCGGGTTCAATTCTAAGTTAGTCCGTGGCAGATTTGTGGTGCAGAAAGTGTCGAGTACTTCAGATTTCCCACGAATACCCCTGCCTGTCTTTATCCATACGTTGCAATTAACAGTAGAAACAACGGGCGAAGCTTAGCCACCGTCAAATGAATCAGTGATATGTAGGACATCGTGAAGAGCAAGAGTGGCTGTCCTGTGTCCTGTGCTGTGTGCGTTCACTGCCAGCTGCGAACCGACCGACTGATGAGCTTGCTCGATAAACGTTAAGCCACGCCATTAGATGCCAATCCAAGGTGCAGTTTGAACTTCCTACAAAAAAATAATAAATCGACCAAAGTGTGAAGTTGTTAGACAAGGTGAATCTAGCGCTGATGACTTTTGGTTACCGAAATGCTGTCTGTAAGAAGGGTGGCGTTTGTATGTGAACATTGGCCTGCCTTAGCGTTGGGACTGACAGCCTTAACTAACGAACTGTTGCCGTTTGGAGGAAGAACTGGGGCGAGTCGGCGGTCCGTATAGGCTAGGTTTGTGTGTGTGTGTGTGTGTGTGCAACGTCAAAGTCACATCCATTATCTCTCACGTATGCACGCGAAATGAACTTACGGTAAGGAGGTAAAAAGATGTGACGACTTGAGGTGAGGTGGCTGCAAAGCAACGTTTCGGAGAAATATATTGCCTCCATCATCAGGATTGAGGGTACTGCTGCTTCCATCTTGTGCCCTGAACAGTTTTGCCCGAAACGTTGGAACCTACGTATCAGGGCTCACGGCGTCATAACGGAACAATGCTGTATGCAGATGCTCTCAGTGTCACTACACCTGCAGTTCCACTGGCCCTCACCCTGACAAGCAACCAACCAGCCGGCATCTCCATTACAATATTGATCTGCTCCCCTGCCCCCCGGTCTTCCTTCCCGCCACTAGCTTTCGATTATTTTGGGTTTCACAGTCATTCATTCGGTTATGTTACGATCCTGTATCAACTTCAGAAGCAGCAAAGCGTGTAACAAGCAGAGCTGCACCAATCCTGGGCGATAATGTATTATAGAGTTGCACCTGATATTGTGAGTGCTCAGTCTGGAACTGGCGCCTGTAATTTCGAAATATGTTCTAGATTTTCGGAAAGTGCGTGTGTGTGTGTCCTGCTAGTAAGGATTTAAGGTTAAAACTAAAGGATGTGGAATCTTGTTTAGCCAGTGAGTTGTATTGGTGATGCAACAAGGCAGGCTTACATCATCTGTGAAACAGCGGTTGGAAGGATAAACTAAATAATTATGCACGACTTACTAGATTACGGTTAAATAAATTAGTGAGGAAATACATGAGAAGTATTTCCTTTTTCGCCAGAAACCTCAGCCAAGATCTTTCCTTGAGGAGTGGCGCCGAATGCGCGGTTCTCCTTGGGCGTCAGTTTCCGTCAGCCAGTCTGCAGCCGACTCTGGTACAGTTTGGTCAGATGCAGTTCTGTATACGACGGCTGGTTGACAACAATAACATAATTCAAAAATTTCGCAGGAAGACCAGAAAATACAGAGTTCTTTTTAACGAGGGGCGGGCAGCTTCCTCAGTCTTTAAGCAGCTGTGCAGGTATGGACGGTTCCGCTGAAGAATGGACACCCAGTGGATTAAGGAGCTTCAGTAGAGCTGTGCGTACCGCGTACCGCGTACCGCGTACTGCGACAGTCAGGTCCTTCACTTTTATACAGTCTCTTTGTGATGGTCAACATAACAACAGGGTTTGCTCCCAAACAGCACTAATCGGCTGGCCCTTGTGAGGCTGTTTGCGGGAAGTTAAAACACCTTGTTCAATGCCATGCTTATAGAACTGTCTGACGAGTGTTGAGTTAGAAGCAAGGCTTGCAAATCGCTGCTTTTAATTGCCCCTTTCCCCAGATGCTGAATATTTAGAAAGAGATATTAGGCAGCAGACTGAGGCAGCTAAGCTTAGGCAGTATAACTGAGCGGTATATCTTCAGGTCGTGTAGCGTTCAGTAGGATAACATTAGGACCCTCTTCAATAATTACCATATTTGTGGGGGTTAGGACTCTCCTTTACCGGAGTCTACATGACGTAACAAATACTCTCTTTTCTAAAATTTCGCCAGTGTCTATAGGCCTTTTCCTCTCCTACAACAATCAGCCGTCGAAAAGGCACAAATCAGCACAATGTGCAATTAACAGCGCTTCATAATTGTAACTGGTCCCACACACGCACCACTTATTTGCCTTTATCATTCGATTCAGCGTCGTTACAAAGTCAGTTCCCTTCTCCACAGCCATAACGCAACACGTGTTATATTCACACATTATCAAATGCTGCTTCATTCTAAGAAGAAAAACACACGTGTCAGCCACGTTTGCATTTTGCTATCTTGTGGGATGTACAGTAGTGCAGTTTGGCAGTTCAGGACGGGCGTTTCGGATGAACCGTCTGTTTCCGTTTGTCCTGTGCGGATGGCACGAAGGTCCTCCGAAATTTCGGTAAACTAACTAACCACCTAAAATACACGGCGTCACCAAACACAAGTAAAATCCTCAGAACTTAGAATTGAAAGGATGACCGGTGAGTAACAAATTCTACAGTCGTCGTGGTTCAGCGTGATGGGCCTGGAATGTGCCGCGGATGGATACAAACCCATTATGTTGCTCAGTGTCGAAGCAGACTATGTTAGATGGTCCGTTCATCTTCAGAGTCGACATTCCTGAAGGCAGAGGCTGCATTTTCCTCCGAAATGTCGGCAGCCCAGCCTAATTTAAGGCGGTATCAGCAGCACCAGTTCGGTCCGGTCCGGTCCGTCCCCGTCGGCATGCAACCTGCACGTGCACACCTGCAGCACCGCGCGCTACTTAGGTAGCTGGTTACCACAGTTTCGGAGACACAAACTGCTTCCATCTTCAGGACATACATGAATGCTGGCAGGGCATAACACTTGTGGTGCTCTCTCTGTGCCCCTGTGCCTGCTTAGCCACAGCCCGCTCTGCTCTGCCGTACACAA
>Ga0123355_10009743_pt1 | contig 14644 bp, 8 predicted proteins | sample TergutEmb28metaG_3_FD_89872 | JGI IMG/M metagenome (GOLD analysis project Ga0123355, IMG submission 89872) | Embiratermes neotenicus P1 segment gut microbial communities from Petit-Saut dam, French Guiana - Emb289 P1 | ecosystem: Host-associated > Arthropoda: Insects > Digestive system > Gut ...
CAAAAGTAAACTCTTGACTAAGAATTCCAAGCTACGGATGTATAAAACATTAGTGAGACCAGTAGTAACATATGCCTGTGAAACGTGGGTACTAAAAGAAAACATAAAAACTAAACTAAAGTTGTTTGAAAGAAAGGTACTCAGAAGAATTTACGCACCCACTAAACAAAAGGATGGCACATGGCGGATTAAAACAAATTAAAAATTGAATAGATTGACTGATAATAAAAACATCATAAACTACATCAAAGCACAAAGATTAGTTTGGTTCGGACATGTACATCGTATGCCAGACACCAGCATGGTGAAAAAAGTATATGAGTGGTCACCCGCACAAACAAGATCGCTAGGAAGACCTAAAAATAGATGGGAATACGATGTAAAGAGCGACATAACAAAGATGGAAATAACAAACTGGAAGGAATGCATCAGAAACCGGACCAAATGGAAGAAACTCGTTGAGAAGGCCAAAACTTCTCTGAAGTTGCAGTGCCTCAAGAAGAAGAAGAAGAATTGTGTGTTTTAATTGTCTCTACAAGATTTATCTGAAACAGATCTCATTCTAAGCAAAACTGAGCAAGATATGGTTATAAATGTATATTGGTCTATGTATTAAGTACTCTTATTCTTGAAAGGTTTTAAAAAACATTGAATTTTCTCGATAAATTTTCGAAAAATACACATACATCAACTTTCATGAAAATCCGTGGAATGCAAACCTAGTTGTTCCATGCGGACGGACAGACAGACGAACATACATGACGAATTTGACGTTCATGTGATTGTGTTTTGTGATAAATTCTATTAATTAAACCAATTTGATAAACTAATTTCTCAAATTTATTTTGGAATGAAACTATACGTGTGTCGGACAATTCCTCTGTCCATCATCAGGAGTTCTTCACCGTACACACAGCATTGGTATATGTCATAGAGATTTGCTGCTCGCAAGGTGTCAGTAAAACCTGTTTGACATATACCATTGCTGTGTGTAGAGTGAAGAACTCCTGATGAAGGACAGAGAAATTGTCCGAAACATATACAGTTTCATTCCAAAATAAATTTGAGAAATTAGTGAATCTGTTTGATTTTATTAATAGAATACATGACGAAGCTAATAGTCGCTTCTCACAATTTTACGAATGCTTCTAAAATGCAGTGCCCGCTTAAAAGGCAGCACATTCTCTTTTTCGTCACTGAAATAAACTACTCAAAGTTTTTATGGAAAAAATGATAGTGTATTCTGAGCATCACAGGAAACACACACATACACAACCTACGGTCAAAATAGACAGTAGCAGGGTCTACAATTAAAAACCACTATGCTTTTAAATCATTAAGCATTCTTGAACGATCAAAACCGCCACGCGTTTATTCAACCCTAGGCTGTGAACATGCAAAACAGATCGAGCCAACGTCTGTCAAGCCACATACTGCACAATGCGTCTCGTTAACATTCAGCAAAGGACAGACACATTTGTTTCACACAGAATTCCTCTGTGCCACTATTCATTGCCTGCGTCGAGTAGAAGGGGGTTTGGGTTTGCGTTTGCAGTATCTTAGTGAGTCGGACTCAATTCGACTTGACTGGCCTCGCTTCGGTTAGCGTGTCCAGAACAGTAGCCTCGAGGGCGAATGAAGTTCACAGGGGTGGAAAGGGATAACGCAATTCGGAATGCATATATTTTCCGAATACGTTCGTTGTTAATTTACATACCTCATTGGCCATGATGTACATTTATTGAACTTGGGCAGACAAGTACACTACTGCAAGTATTTTTAAAAAATGTTATCTAAATAATGTGCCGATCCCATTGGCAGCACGTTCTAAGGCATGGGTCTGCGGTCGCTCTCTTTCTGGGATTGCGGGTTCGAATCCCGCCGTGGGCATGGAGGTTTATCTCTTGTGAGTGTCGTGTTTTGTCAGGTACAGATCGCGGCAGGCAGATCACCCTTCCAGAGAAGTCCTACCGACTGTGGTGGATCTAACTGAGTTTGATTACGAATCCTCGATAATGAGGTCTTGTCCCACCAGGGCTATTGCACCATGATAAAAAAAAAAACTAGCCCAAATGAAATAGCACAACAGACGTAATTCGTAGAGTAAGGCACCAGAGGTTTTAGCGACGGTGAATAATTGACACCGTACACGACATTTATCCTGATAACGAGACAGAGGGGTCCTCCGAGATTTTGATAGCCACCTATAATTCTACACGGTGCCGTAGCTCAAAAGGGCACGCGGTGGGGCAGTTGGGTGAGGCACTGAACGGGTTCGATTCCCGATTATATAATTGGAATTTTTCATTCACGTAACCCTTCCGGCCGCACTATGAACCTGGGGTCGACTCAGCCTCTAAACGAAATGAGTTACGGAAATATTTCCTTGATGGTAAAGGCGGTCGGTGTGTAGGGCTTACAACTTTACCACCTTCATATGCCAATTGTCTGGAAATCTGGTTGCCTCAACTTCCTGGAACCCTCAGAGCCTAGGAGAGGAATGTACAGAGATTGCTTTACCTTTTTCCGTAACTCAGAAGACCAAGACTTAGAAATCTGTCTTGCCTCTCCGTACAGATTCGTGACAACCAAACCCCTTCTAAACATAAGTTTAAACTATTTTCGTAATCTGCATTTCATACGTCGAGTCACAGGGCGATAAGTTGAGTTTTAAAATACCAAAAATTGGACTAAGAGTCTGATAATTTTGGACACACATGGGTTAAATTTCTGTCATTTGGACCCAATTTTAAGATAAAAGTTGACCACATATAATTAAAAATATTATCATAACACGGAAATGAATTCAAGTGTTTCCGGATATGAAAGTAGGGTCATGAATCTGCATTATAAATAATTTTACTCACACTTAGCAACAGAGTCATAGAAATTCTGGCAACGAATTACAAAGGCGTCATTTGTTTTCACCTCTCTTATTGCCGACAAGCATAATTACAATAAAAAATTAATTTAGAGATGAGCGAATCGTGTGGGTTTAGTGACGGATAAAAAGTCTGAATTGTTTTACATACAAATAACACCCCCAATATAAAACCAGTTTACGTAAATGCAAGGAAAATGTAGCGTTTTATACAAAATTTCTTCCACCTAAAAGTTCCCTTCCCTCTTATCTAAGTTTCTCTGGTCTTGTTCACAGGAGAGCACTTGCTCATTTTAATAGGTTCAACTATTCGTAACGACAGGTGTTCGTCGCTAAGCAACCATGTGTGCTTAATGCATAAGCGATCAGTTTTTGACACGACAGAGGTAAATAATGGAATAGGTGTAATATGCGTAACGTCCTTCCGTTTTCATAATCTGAACTTAATGATATGTAAAGACAATTCAGTTTAACGGAAAGAAAACTTGTGCGATGACACGTGATTACATTTTAGACGGTAAATTTAATTTAAAAAGATAAAAAATCTAATATTTGATGTTTTAATAGCGAAATGCATGAGAAGTTTTCTTCTGAGATGTGGAGCACTGTAGGTACCAATGATTGGTAAATTACTTCAAGAGCACTTTGAGGATGGAGGCAAAAAGATACTCGAAACGTTGATACAGGGCGCCATACCCCACAATAGCAAAATATTCAAATACAATTTATTGTCTTTTCTCACAATGCACTAAATTTTACAAGGTTATAAAGAGATTAAACGTGACGTGTGATTCACAATATTTCTGGAGTTCTATACAGTTTAATTCAGTTTGCAGGTAGCTAAGGTCATGAAAGTTAAGTGTATATTACGGGGTCTTATACAGTAAATGAGAGGTTCATACAGTAAAATCTTCCTAAACCGTCACTTTTTAACCGTTTAGAAACCACTGGTAATTATATATACCACCACATGTTACATAAAACTCCTGCATTTTGTCCACACGCACTCTCTTTATGCATTTCGTACGATTTTCAGAGTCCACAGTGATTACTTTCGTGTATATAATTAATTTATTCGTCTTTGTAATGCAAAAGAGTTGTGTTCTCTGTGAAGTAAGAGTATACATTGTATATGTAATTTGGATGAGCATTAGCCTTCATTTAGGGCAATTGTCAATTGTGGACTAATGATGGAATGAATGGATTATGGTCTGGGTTACATAATTCTTAGAGACATTCAATATTAATAGTCTATATTGCCATTACACATCATAAATTAGTATCATTTCTTTCTGTCTTAGTGTGACCTTTTCTAATTACTTATTGTAGGTGTAGAGGGCTACTGTTGCACCTGATCTCACTCAAAATCACACTTGGTAGGTTTCCTCTGGAAGAGTGATCAGACCGAAGCAAGGAGCCCTACCTGACAACACACAGCACTCAAAAGAAACTGACATTCAGGCCCCCAGCGGGATTCAAACCCGTAATCCCAGCAAGCCAGTGGTTGCAGATCCATGCCATAGACCGTGCAGCCACCAGGATCGGCTAAATTAATACTGCACTTCTTAATTACTTTTGTATTGGTTTACAGTCTGTCCGATTTATCCAGCATCATATTTGCGTTCGTAACCGGAATTTCACTGGACTTCCATCTTACATTTTTAAGAATCCATACTACTTTTGAAAAATGTAAAAACTCTATTGATATGAGCAAGAATTAATTGAAATCCCCAGGGTATTTTGAACTTATTTAAACTGACACCCATTTTTTCGCAAGTTATTGGTTTTTAAACCCTTCTTTAAGCGTGAAAATAAAAGTATTTCGAAACCTTTGTGGTGTTCCTAATCTCGAGCTGAAACAATCTCTCTCCTATCAGCCCTCTCACGCTGCAGGCCTACTATGCCACACGATTCCCCTCTTTATGGATTTCCTCTTCAAAGACTTCAATATTGAAGGGCCCTAAGCTTGACCGTGGCAGTGTCGATATTTTAGCACAATATATATGATAATATAACACACCCATCAAGGAGAAGCCTAAGGCTATTCAGCGGTTACAAGTCAATATCAGACACTTGATAAGAAAGGAAATATTGTACCAGTTTTGTGTTAATGTTTGTAGCCGCTACTTTGAAAGAAGCGAAACTAAAGCTGCACTAGATAAAACCATGAAGGTTCAAAACCAATACTAAAAAAATCAATCACATTAAACAAACCCAAGCCGTTTCTAACCACCTCCGAAACTTGTAAACTTTATTTCTATGATTAGGGATCACAATTCTCCCGGTTTTCCCGAAACAATCCCTGTTTACATGATCTCTGTCACAGCACCACAATATACGGGGCCATTTATTGTTTTAAATCTTAACATAATTGGTTTTATGGTCTTCAATAATTTTTATAAAAGAATTTCAAATCCCTGAGAATGGCGGACAGCCGAAACATGTAGAATCACTAATTTTAACATAAACATAAATCAAGGTCTTGTATTGTATTTGTGTGTGTTTCGGCTTTCATTAAGCCATCTTCAGGCTGTAAATTAAAAGGTTTTATACACAATTCTATAATCAATCTATCATACCCATATTATATTTATCTTTTACATTTTGTATTCTAACATATTATATCGTGGGCCCGGTAGCTCAGTCGGTATAGCGACTGACTACGGGCTGGACGGTCCGGGATCGAATCTCGGTGGGGACGAGATATTCCGCCCGTCCAGACCGGCCATGGGGCCCACCCAGCCTCCTGTAAAATGGGTACCGGGTCTTAGCCGGGGGTAAAGTGCGGCCGTGGCGTGCTGCTGACCACTCACCCCCTTCTAGTGCCGCGGTCATGGAAGAGTAGAGCTATACGTCTACCCACCCTCTGGGCCACACCGGGCCTGTAACGGGATCACTTTACCCTTTTGTATTGTATATTGTTGGTATTTATTCATAGAGATTTTCCCCGTACCTCAGCATCATTCATTAGTATTCAGCCTTGAAGGCCGGGCTGGCAGGAACCAGAACCCAGTCATGTGACCGGTATGGCTCTGGCACACCGTATCCCGGGCAAGTTCTTGGGGGTAGTTTGCCATTGATTTCCCTGACACTATCAGAATTTAGGAGATATTTAGGCCGCATGTAACTCTTTAATTAGGCCTATTACAAGACTTTAAAAATTAATCGGAATTATGCATAAACAATAATTTATACCTGCAAGAGATCAAGGTCCGTGTGCATTATAAAGAAGAATCATTTTATGCTGTATAGGCAAAAAAACCCTGTTTATTCTGGAATTGATTTGAGACTCATAGTTACAGTGTATAAAAAGCAGTTTTAAGTCAAACATTGCGATATCCATTGGACTTTGAGGGGTTAAACTGAACCTTATATTACTATCATATTATTATTTGACACGCATAGTTGCTAACAGTACAGATACAGACCTTCCAGTCTTCATTGTGGCTGTGCTACAAGCCGAGTGCAATTTGAAATTTATGTCACACTGCATACACAACTGTTATAAATGTTACTGGTAAACTCTGGAATTAATAAAACAAAAGCTTGTGTTAGTTTAGCTGTATAACACGTATAGATAAGCTGACACTTTGGTATTTATTGGTAATACATTTCATGCAATATTTTCCCTCCCAACACCTCGCTGCTGTTGCCAGAAACAAAAATGCATTATATATATCTAACGAACAATTTGCCAGCGCCATCAAAAATAAAGGCTTTCGCTGGAAATGTTATGGCAAATTAAATAATGAAAGGACCTGGTTTTCGAAGTAGGACTCTATTTTATATCCCATTCGTTTATGCTTAAAAACAATAAAGGTTGTTGGGAAATTTTGTGTTAAATCACCTTTATAGAGAAAAATTCGTGCTCTCTATACTGAAGTTTCACAGAATGGGAAATTCCATTGTATTTACTTCTCGCGCTTCGAGTCTTAAGATTTCATAAAGTTGTTCCACTTATGGGTTGTTTGACCGCACATCTTCCTCATGAAATAACTTGAAATGCCAAATTGATGCAACAAGGTGATTTTATTAATATATTCTTAGCTCGACATGTTTCGGGTAAGTACGCCCATCATCAGGAGCACTGGATGTTGAGTTGCAGCATATGGTTTTCTGCACCGAGTTTTTGAATGGGTGGTGGTCTTGAGAGCCGCTGCGTATGTCGTTTGTATGGTGCGGATGGTGCCGTGCGACGTAGCAAGGCACCATCCGCACCGTAAACACGACCTACGCAGCGGCTCTCAAGACCACCACCCATCCAAAAACTCGGTGCAGAAAACCATACGCTGCAACTCAACATCTAATGCTCCTGATGATGGGCGCAAGTACCCGGAACATGTCGAGCTAAGAATACATTAATAAAATCACCTTGTTGCTTCAAGTTGGCATTTCAAGTTGTTCCACCTATATTGATCAGTTCCTTTTGCTTTTGGCAGGGTGAAGACTTGTCGAGTCCAAGAAATCCGTGTTGTCTCAGTGTAAAAATTTGTACGGCCTGTAAGGGTTAAGTAATAATAATAATAATAATAATAATAATAATACATACATACATACATACATACACACATATATACATACATACTTCTTTCAATATTTGTTCAAAACTTGCTTTAGTGGTTACAGGAATTTAATCTGATTTTCTTTTCTCAGTGCAATTACGTAACCTTTAATCATGAAAATGGGAAAGTACATTAAAATTATTTTTGTGCGAACCTGTTCTTTGTATGAGTACGGGAAGGCGTAGTCGTTGTTTTCCCATATTGCGGTAGAATATATATGGTGAGGTGAATTCAGTCAAAAAACACAGCTATAAAATATGGCTAAATGATGGTGTTTATTGGCAAGGGAAAACTACATGTTTCGGCCCATAGCGGCCATCTTCAGGTTCTGACAATTTTCTGCTAAAAGAGTTTTATATAATATACATAAGCATATTAAGCATATTATATAAATAACATATCTGAGACCATAATTGCATGCAAAAATGATGCCACGTAACATGTAGAATGTACCTCACTTTAAAAGCTCAGACTACAATAAATACTGATAAGAGCATGCACTGAATTCTAATATCTAACTGCATGTGAGGGGGGAAATATTAAAAGCAAACTGACAGAAATATTAAAAGCAAACTGACAGAAATAACGCGTAAGGTTGTGGAATGGGCTCGTCTGAGACAGCTGCTTTTGAAAACGGTATTGACCCCTGTGACTCAGTGAGAGACAGAAAATTTATTGACTGAGTGACTACTAACCTGAGAAGGACTCTGGTCCACGGTGTCGTCTATTAAGTCGTTGCTTCTAGCTTGACAGCCACCGCGAAATCGCCGCGTAGAAATGCGCGATGTTCCGTGATGTGACCAGCTACTGACGGACAACGTAATTAACTCACTGACCAGAATTTAAAAAAAAAAAGCCGATAAGCTTTCAGTTGGTCAACTAATCTGTCGTCCTTGACGACATCAGAACATCCGAAGTTTCATTAACGTGTTCACAAGGCCATGTTGTTGATCTTTATTGTGAACTCATTAAAAACTATCCACTTTCTCATATCTATCTCTTAAAGATTCCTATTAATATTATCCCTCCATCTATACTTCCTAGGTCACGGTAATGACCACTTCTCCTCAGGTTTCCACCTACTTGATGCGTACTGCATACCCATCCCATCCCACAGTCTTATTTATAATTCTAATATTGTTTTATAAAGAGTAATAATTATGTAAATTCTAATCCTGAAGTTTTTCTCGTTTAGATACAAATTTTTGCCTATAATATCCAGATCTTTCTGTGTGGGAACAGTGACCGTAGGGAGATCCTAGCACATACGCTGAATTACACAAACTTGGATGAAACTGTCATTAATATTTTGGGGGAGGATAATCAAATTATGAGGGCGATCAGAGAGCGCATTACACAGAGCAACGAAGAAATCTCAGCGACGTTACAGGTCAATGAAAAGTAGGGATTAGTTTCCGGTAAGAATTCCATATATACGGGGACCCGACCTGGGAATATATGGTACTAAAACTCGATGCACTGGAGGGAGGGGGGGGGGGGAAACTCACAAATCCAATATTTATGTATGGGGCAATTCTGCGTACAGTCTGTCGTATCCATCATAAAATACATGCAGTATACACAGAAATTGATTCACGTAAAGAGATTATGGATTTGCCGGATAGAGGACTGCAATGAATAGAAGCTAAACAAAAGCATAGGAATGATTAATTCAGAGTCTATCCAGCACACTCAAATAGCAACTGTCCAAGCTGAACTGTCCAATCTCTCCCCCACCCCCCCACCCCCACCCCCTTTCACCGCTCTCTCGATTGTGAAGTCTTCCACGTTCATATATATTTCAGATTACGCAAACTGGTTGTATACTTTTCTCTTACTTTCAGAGAAGGGTGATGATGTAAAGTCTATCAAAAATTCATTTATATTCTTGTGTACTGCAAACAACGTATCGGACTGAGAGTTTAGTCCGCCCATTAAACACACACTGCTTTCACCTTTACTCCGTGGAAACCTATGAGTTCCAGCTCTTTAATCAATCACTGTTCTCCAAGCGGCTAATGCAACGATGCTGTCCGCACCTGAGAACAAGCGTCCAAAGTAAAAAATCTATAAATGATAAATATAAAAAGTTCTGTTAGGAAGTGGTCGTGGCCTAATTGGGGATATCTTGTGTAATTTGCGTGGTAGGACGGGCGAAATATAGGAAAAATCTCCAAGAATATAACCGGCGTCCCGAAGGACCTTCGCACCGGGCGTCTCCCCATACAAATTCAAACTTTTTGCGCCCATACCACCTTAGCTGATCCTATTAATGTCACAATGTAAAACAGCTTAATAAACATCAACGTATAGTTTCAAAAGAATTGGAGGGCTTATATTAATTCCACTCTGAAAGTTTTGCACAAAAACAAAAACAGAGAACGCCACGTTCAAGTCCACCGAGCAAGTTAGATGTGCGACGCTGTGTGTGTAGAAGTTTGGAACCTTTGCCAGATGATTCGATAACCTGAACGATATTTCCCTTAGTCTCTCCAGGCAATTCCAAGAAAGAAATTTAAAACAGACAATAAACGCGTCGTCATGTAGTTTTTTTCTTTCCTTGAGAATTCGAGGCTACATAATACCTGCATTTTGAACAGAATCGTCAAATTGCCTCTGGTACTTTTAAATTAACCCTAATTCCTAAAGTTCAGCTCCCCACATATTTGAAAGATGGCAACTATAATGCTGGCAGTTTTGACTCCGCAGCCGAAGTCGATCAATACAGAAGGATCGGTGAAGGAACAGCAAGTTTGGCGGTTCATTCTCATATTATGAAGTTGTGAAAGCAACGTACTTTACGGGGACAATAGAAGTTTCATTTACGAATTCCCTGCGTCATGTCTATGGTAGATCGGGTTAGGTTCATTGTCCGTTACGTATTACGTTCAAAATGACTCGTTAGGAACACATAAAAGGTGTTCTATATTAACAGGAGTTCTGTAAGGATCAGAGATACTCTGTGATTCAGTCGAATGAAGCACTGCACTACAAGCCGGAAGGTCGCCATTTCGATTCCCGATGGGTTCATTTGGATTTTTCATTCACCTAATCTTTCCGGCCGCACTATGGCCCCGGAGTCGACTCAGCCTCTGACAGATATGAGTACCACGGATACTGGGGGTAAAGGCGGCCGGGGCGTAGGACTGACAACCTTTCCACCTTCATGTGCCGATTGTCATGAAATGTGGGATCCTTAACCTCCTAGACCTTAAGGGTCTGTACAGGCCTAGAAAGGGTTTGATTTACCCTTTTAGCTCTAACGGGATTGTACCGAAAGAGTAAGAATCAGAATTAAATTTGCTGGACCAGTCGTGGGAAGTTCTGCACTTCCCAAATTGTAAAAGAAATCTTGTTACAGTTTACGAAAAACAAACATGCTGTCGTTCGAAGAATCAGGCACGACCTCCCCACTGCGTATTCACTTACGCTCTCCGCGCAAATTGAACAAGCCAGCATTCAAAAATCACAGGCGAAGTCCGCAATGAATTTACATTTTTTTTTTGCGCTCCGTAAAAATAACCATACAACAATAGGAGTTCTGCACATTAGGCCTAATACTTTTTGTCACAGGCGATCTGCACTGACTGGTGCATAACGCGAAAACAAGGGTCGCAAGTATAGGAACAGGCGAAACCCATCACTTCGTCCATTTCGCCAATACAAAAATTCGAACACAAATATGCCTGGACCAGACCCAGGTTTTCATTATTTCACCGGAATAATATTTCTGTAAATCTGAAGCATGCCATGGTATTTCCATTGAAAATAGTTCGATATGAAACCAAATAGAGAAAGATATTCTTTTTTGGTGCGCTGTTATAACATAAACATGATACATTCTGAAAAAAAAAAAAAACGAAGTCTGCACCAACAAACGAAAGTTGTTGTATTTTATCAAAGGATCGTCATAAAGTTAAAGTTACGTTAAAGTGGAAGACACACAACTTGTAAGGTACTTGAGTTTATGAATGATACTGCAATTAAAATATATCTTAAGATACCAAAAGTTCTCCATTTTCTCGGGATAAACTGCAGAAGTTATATTGTCGTAGCAATAATATTGTTATTCTTTGGACGAAGAGTAAAACCAACGTATTTGCTTGTGACTCGTATAAGAATATATGACAACGAGGATCAACGTACATGATAAGTCGTTTCTTATGCATGACGCATTGACAGGAAGTCAGAATTATAAAACAAACCCAAACGAAATATTAATGATAAATGACGTGCAATACAAACAGGTCATAAATAGTATACCGCTTTTAAAAATCTATGATTGTGTTATACATGGATTAATTCCAATTTATGACGAAGGATGTTAATTTCAGGCCACTGCAAACACCATAAACGGATGGCCGAATACAATTCTAATAAAATTCCTTATTTTAATTAACACGTTACCATCTCATAACACTCCTGCATCTTACAAAATACTTCGTGTAAAAATCTCTCTCTCTCTTCTCTCTCTCTCTCTCTCTCTCTCTCTCTGCGTTGCATGTTTATTTTACAAGTTAAAGAATCGATGTCAAATGCTAAGTGCTGTCCAGAGCTCCATGCAGTTATGTATAAAGGGTATTTATTATACAATTACGCACATTTGACTGTCGAAGTGTAATATATCACTCAAGTGTCAGTCTAGTGCAAAAATGACATGCATTTAAATGTGTAGCGCAAATTAAGGAAAATGTAACAATTAGACACTGGACAGCGTGCCTCCTTACACTGTCCAAACTCTAAAACCCCCACGTCGGTAGCAAAAACGGAATAATTAGCGAAGTGAAGAAGACATTATAATCAGTATAAGCTGACTAAATGAGGACGATTTTTAATACGCTAATTCATAAAGACATAAACCCTTCAAAAAAAACTGGTCGCGCTCTCTGATGCTGTACTTTCTGCATGAGATATTTATTTTTGTGGGGTTTTCAAAATGATAGTAAATAATCATTCCAATTCTGACACGCAACAACAGAGAAATGTAACAAGGTGCAAGGGGTGAGGGTTCTTGAAATTACGACAATTTTCCTGGCAGAATAATTGTAATAAGAATGTACGTGAGTGAACATAGAAGTTTACCGTGTTTGAGCTCCAAACTAAAGTATTATTGCCTTGCGTTAGAAATAGTCAACAAGACGAAGAAGAATATAAATTTTAACTAATTACTGGATGATATATAGTGGAGCATCACTTAAGTTCTAATTAAACATAAATTCGAAGCAATTCGTAATATTCAAAAATGCGGTCTTCTATGTTATTACGCAGTGAGTAGCTGTAATTGCTTAATATTGCAGATATTTCGTGCAACTGACATATAAACGAATTTATTACCAACTAATTGTGCCAATTGGTGCAATTAGTTGCTAATAAATTTGTAAGCCACAGTCTGTCCGTGTGAGATTTGGTTACGATCATAAAAACTCCCCTCTTAGAATAGAATATAAAGGGACTATATGCCTTTTTAAAAAATTGATGTGATTGTTTCATCCTCGACTTTTCTATAAATATTCTAGGAAGTACTATAATATCTGTTTTAAGGACATCAGCTGACATGGACATAACGTTGCTCCTTACTCCTGATTTGAAACACGGGGAAAGGGAAATTATCGTTTCAGGTCCTTCTAGTCACTTCCGTTCAATGTCCTAGGTCTTTCTACTACGAGTACTACACTACTGTTACTACTACTGCTACTGCTACTACTACTACTATTTCAGCTGATACTATTGTTACTACTTCTAGCACTACTGCTGCTGCTAGTAAAGGTAAAGCAGCCCCGTTACAGGTCCGGAGGGGCCCAGAGGGTTCCAGGAAGTTAAGGTTCCCAAATTTCGTGACAACGGCGCAGGATGGTGGTAGGTTGTCAGTCATACGCACCGGCCGCCTTTACCCCCAGGAAATGTTCCTGGCACTCATTTCTGGTAGGGGTTGGTCGACCCCAGGGCCATAGTGCGATCGGAAGGATTTTATGTCAATGAAAATTCCACTGACACCAGCTGGGATCGAACCAGCGACCTTCCGATTTGTAGCACAGCACACTGCTGCTGGAAGTACTACTGTTACTACTACTACTACTACTACTACTACTATTACTGCCACTGCTATTGCTAGAGCTACTACTACTACTACTACTACTACTACTACTACTACTAGGTTTACTTAAAGGAAACTTACGAAATACATAGTTTAGGACCTTTTTGCAGTATAGTATAGTATAATTCTGATGATAAATTGAAATGTACGTGAAATAAAGCAGCCATGAAGGTACAGTACCAAATATCTCGATCTCTGCTCTGAGAACACAGCTTGGTACCTCGCAAAATCAGGCACGATTACCGCAATGTTCATAGTGTAGAAATTGCAGATGTGAAATTAGCAAAACAGATGGATGTCGCAGGTGTAAGGGTAAAGGCAAAAAAAAAATTGTTTTTATCCCGACAACACTAAGATTCCAAACGGAGTACTCCGTAACGCTGAACACAGAAATTAACAAGGCGTTCTTTGCTTTCAATATGTCATATGGCTTTAAGGTACGAGCCTAAATGCAATATTACTTAAGCCCATAAACGAAGGGCAGCCTTTCTTGGACCGGCCGTCACGAAACTCAAAACAACAAACAGCATTAAACGCAGGTCCGCTGTTAACAAATTTCATCCCAGTCGGTTAATAGATGTGCAGATTACGAAGAGAAATGTATGTATACCTGGATGTACGTGTAAAGTGTGGCTTGCAGTGAGACCACTTTCACAACGCTCACAGTTGCTCGACCTTATTCCGTCGGGGTCTTCTATTGCATAATGTATTGGAATCTGGAGGAAATTATACAAAATACAGGAAAAATTACATTTGAGCAAACGGGAAAAATATGGGTTTTCAATGCATCTATTTTCGCTAATCTGAATATTACTCAATGCCATTATGTGGGGATTTCTTTGTTGAGTTCCATCCACAGCTGTAAGAAGCATGGAAAGAAGGCTATTAATTCAATGAGTAAGTCCTTACAAGAGTAAGACAACCGCTGAGTTAGTTCAACAAACCTCGCACTTACTCCACAATACCTTGCAAAAAGATCCTGAACAATAGTTGCGTAAAGAGAAAAAACCAACTTGATGCCACTTATTTTATTATTTAATATTCATTCATTACTCAACATGTTTCGGCCGTTAATACGACCATCTTCAGGAGTCTGCGACTAACTGG
>Ga0123355_10009744_pt1 | contig 14641 bp, 11 predicted proteins | sample TergutEmb28metaG_3_FD_89872 | JGI IMG/M metagenome (GOLD analysis project Ga0123355, IMG submission 89872) | Embiratermes neotenicus P1 segment gut microbial communities from Petit-Saut dam, French Guiana - Emb289 P1 | ecosystem: Host-associated > Arthropoda: Insects > Digestive system > Gut ...
AAGGTGGCCCGAAACATGTTGAGCAACCTATAAATGAAAAATAAACATAATACCAAAAGTGACATCTAGTTGGTCTCTTTATCCACATTGAACTACGATGCACGGTCAACCATACATCAAAGTCACAAAGGTTTAAACGTTCACTTTTCACCAACCACATTAAACAATTAATCAGGGGTTTGGACTAAGAGGTAGCTGGCACAGCTGACTTCCTAGTTCAGCAACTTGGAAAGCACTCGTGCCAAAGAAAGTTGGACCACAGTCACCTGAGGCCTTGGCAAAAAGTGACTCAAAGTCAGATCAGTCGAGGCTACCTGTAAAGAGTTGACCAAGTCAACAGAATATATTGTGCCTCACACTTTTCAGTTACCGAGATTGAAGTTTCCTGTGATTGTCATATATTTAATGCAAATTCCATGTTATAATTAAACTATGGGACATGGCCTGCATCCCCATGTCCCCCAGTCATGACAACATCCCTGTCCAGGTTATAAAAGTCCTCGGCCTATGCAACCAATCCAATCTGGGTTCAAATCCTAAGACATCCATCTAACAGAATTGTTTCCTCCTCAGAAAGACACAATGTCAATTAGAGCAGAAGTACTTAGTACGACCACATCAAGGCCTTCAACCAAGATGGCAAATTGTTAGCATAAGCACAATATCTGTAATAAAGTATTCACGTCATTGGCCAGTAATGTGTTTTGTACACAGAAATGGCTAAATGGACAAAAGAACATTGAAAGCCTCTGCCCTTAGCTATTTGGTTGGTTGGTTGGTTGGTTGGTTGTTCACAATCCACCTTAACCAAATTCAGTCACACTGAAGACAGAAGAAGCACGTTCCTCTGAAATGTCAGAACAAACCAAGTATGTTACTTGATGCAAAAACCCAAAAGACAGCCATCATTTGACCAGCGTATGCCACAAGGAAGAAAGAGATGTGTGTTGTACAGCATGAAGGTCATGCTGAACAAAAACTATAGCCTTTTAGGCATGCATTTCCATATCTTGTAATGCAGTTCCCACCACAGAATGTGCCAGTCAAAAGGCTATTACTCTAGACAAAACTGTTACCATAAACTCTGATAGTTGCAATGTAAAAGTTACCAATACATCACAGCCTGCAAGCAAAGCATTAAATAAATGACCCTGTACAATACACACTTTTGTATGTTGATGTGGTTACGATTGCTATGTGAAGCATGAACCAAAAATGAATACGGTTCTGTTTGTTATGTCAGACAGTGCCTAGTCAACCGGTACATCCAAGACTGGTGTTCTTTATTCCCTGTAAACTTCCAGTAATTTTATAATCTGTATATTGACCTCTTTTATAAACTTTATTGCATAGCAACATTTCATTTCTGTTTCTGTCACATTTTGGAAGGCAATGTCTCTATCACGTCCCTTGCCACAAGAGCCAACTGGCGCACTTCATCAGATGTCACTATATGCTGTTTCTCTAGGTATGCTTGACTATTTGTCTCTGTGTCCTCAAGGAAGTACCTAAAAGAGAGACATAATGCCAAATAACACTGATATCTCTGTCACATTCAAATTAAAAATGAATCATTGTATAGAAGTCATATATACAGGTACACTTTCTTTAGTTTAGTACTATCACTTGTAAGCTGTCACACAATTCTGTACTAATGAGCAGAAATTTGTGCTGCTTAATGCTGTTGCTACAGGAAACACAATGGCAATCACTGTCATCTCTGCACAGAATATAAACCACTCCTGCCAGATTGTGTGCAAAGAAACTACCAATTCAATGAAGAACTAATACACGAGGGTATATAATGTAATGATGCTAATGTGGTGCAGGGGTTCAAGCAAGAATTTGCCATGCCAGCATTTAGTTTTGAATGGCATTGCAAAAGGACACTAGTACAATACCTTAGCCTTTAAGCCCAAAGACAATGCTTGTGAGGCAAATTTAATGTCACTGGAAACAATAAAATGTACTTAGGGCTTCATGTAATGTGCTCAACATTTTTACCTCATATTAACCAAGTTTGAAATTTCTAGACAGATTGTCCTATAATTTTCCAATATCAAATGTCATGAAAATCTGTCCAGTGAGAGCCGCAGATGAACAGATGAACTGCCTGACATCATTTCAAAGAGAGTATTTTAATATTGCCAGCAACAGTAAAATGTACGAAGCTCTTCATTTCAAGTGTCTGATATTTTGCCCAATTTCAATCAAACCTGGATTATTTTGAAACATTTTCAAATAAGGCCACAAGTGGTTATCAATTGATAGATAGGTGTCTTATCTATAAAATTCATGTTTCATAAGAAAGTGTGATGTATCGCCCTAAGGTTTCTATAGTTAGTGTCTGGTGCCACTGATGCTGTATCAAATTCCATGGCAATCTGTCCAATGGGAGCTACGCTGACACATGCAGTAAGATGGATATGACAAAGGTAACAGGTGCTTTTTGCACTTGTGCAAATGTGCCTAACAAGACTGTATTTTAATTTCAGTTGCAAACATTTTAAATTAAGAAGACTTAATACAATGAGTTTAATTCAACAACCAAAGCTCAAATGCTCCTCACTATAAACTATAATTACAACAAATCATACTATTTTTCTACACAACTGCCCTCCTTTGCAATGCACTGGGTATACCTGTCTACCAATCTGTGTGCCTGTAGAAACAAGAGTTGCTGTCCTGTGCCTTCAAATAATCTTGCACCACTTCTTTCAGACCTTTGTCACCTGAAAATGTCTGTCTGTGACCCACACTTTCACTGACTCGTAACATGAATTAACTTCAGGAAGATGAGTTGTCTGGAGTACATGTTGGATGTTGTAACACTTCAAACTTTATTTCATCAAATGCCTGAAGTCTGTGTTGGGCAATGTGCAGTCAAACACTATCACTAACATGACACCAAGTTCCAAAGCACTTTCAGGAACAATGCCCAGTGCTGGGGAGGGGATGGTGTAAGGCAGTACAAATTACCAGGGCTCACCCAAAAGGGGGGCCAGGGCCTGAATATGTTGCTGTGGTTCATCTTTCTCAGTGGTAGCCTTATTTGTCAGTCTTTGTGATTTTGTGTAAAGATTATTTGCTGGCCCACCCTTGCTCAGGGGCCCAAAAAAATTTTACCAGGGCCCGAACATGTTCTTGGCGGCCCTTATAGTGTTCCTTGTTCTTTATAATGGCATCCATACATTCAGTACTGTCCTCTGTTTTCAGCTGTGCTGGCAATCTGGAACACTGTTAAGCCAGACGTGTTCAGTTATTTTTAAATTGGTTTGCATTTTGCCTATTACAACAACTATCCCATTGCACACATGCATTCTTCCATGAATCCCTGCTGGGGCATACACTTTCATTATGTAAAAACCAAATAACCACACATTCTTCAGGTGTCGTAAAATCCAGAAGAGGAAGCGGAACTGTAAACTTGTGCTCACATAACACACACAAGACTACTGGTGCTGCAGCGCATAGGAATTGGTAGCACAGCTGTGGCAAATGGGACTGGTATGTTTTGCAGTCTTGCCAACTACTACGAATACATAATGATGTTTGTTCCTCCACTTACTGAATCACCTTTATAATTTTAAGTATGGGGTGCTACAAACACTCTGTAAGTCATGTGGCACATTCAAATGAGCTCATCCCTTATGATACTACACTTGCGCATATAAGAAGACACACTTCTGTAGTAATTTTGTGTAATGGTCTGATGACAGAGAAACACATAACCAATTATAAAACAATAAAAAAGAGTTTCTGTTGATAGAAAATGAAATGACACCAGTGGCCAAAAACACAGTGCTATGCTACAGTTGATATCATGTTTAATTTTCCCTGTACCTGTAGTTCACCATGATACCACAAGAATTTGCAAGTCCTCGAACACTTAAATCAGCCTGCCAGTTAAGCCGCCATATCACTGCTCCATTTCGAAGGTGAAAATTTGCTATAACAATAACAAAAAGAACTTGTTAGCATGAGTATTTGTACTTCTTTCAAAAACAGTTTATTTGCAAAATGTCAAACTGAATTAAAAGTGGAAGAAACAACTTAATTCTTACAAGTTAAAGGTTAAGGTAAAGTGATCCCGTTACAGGCCCGGTGTGGCCCAGAAGGTGGGTAGAGGTATAGCTCTATTCGTCCATGACTGCGGCACTAGAAGGGGGTGAGTGGTCAGCAGCACGGCCCAGCTGCACTTTACCCCCGGTAAAGACCAGGTACCCATTTTACAGGAGGCTGGGTGGGCCCCAGGGCTGGTCTGGATGGGCGGAAAATCTCGCCCCCACTGGGATTCGATCCTGGACCATCTCCAGCCTGTAGTCAGTCGCTATACCGACTGAGCTACCCGGCCCACAATTCTTACAAGATACAATAGCAAAAGCAATAAAAGATTATAGTCCTATTAATTTGTGGTGATCTTTTGGCTGCAGGAGACAGGAGGAAAGATGACAGTAGTGGGGGGTAGCATGACTAAACTCACAAGAGACAATAATCACACAGCTACAGAACGTACGGAAAATATTAACCATAAAGCTATAGAATGTAATGAAAATATAAACCTTCAATTACAATAAGACTTATTTATTTGTCCATCCATTGGCTCAAATAGAAGCTGAATCATCAATTATACGCAGGCTTGAAGACCACAATCATACAAACAACTAACCATGGTAAGGTATGATTTATTCTGTAAAAAGAAGGAACAGGAGATATTCCTGTGGGAGTATAGAGAGGTCAACATGTACAATATGTACAATTATTTAGATAGTATGACAATTAACTTTAATTTGTTATTATGTCAGACCAATACAGTCTGTTGAATTCTGCCTAACTACAAGCTGCTGTCCACTGCTTGCTGTTGCTTACAAACAAACCACATGATTCGGAAAGTTTGTGTACAATCACACTGTTTCACACATTACTATTTCCTTTGTTGTAGTTAACATTTTATTCATTGGCCATATTTGGATATCATGATTAAACTTGCACTTTTAAACTGTAATGTTGAAATGTTCACTATGTTTATTTAACCCTTTCAACATGAAGGGTAAACTGTTTTATTTAAACACCCTGTTCGCACTGCGCAGTAAACACTCTTTATCTCGGTTATAAAACCAATCAGTTATGTCATATAGAGCAAAAATCGTTGTTTGTACCGGGATATATACAAAACACATAAATACAGTGTGGGCAGAACGTAGAATTTCTGAATGTTACACCTGTTGGTGCATCAAGTAACCTGTAGGCTTTAAGTGGCTAATAGATATGAAGTGGTCCAAGTGTATTTATGAATGCTTGAGTGTAGGAACACAGTGCTTCTTCACAATTAGATTTCTGGATGTGGCAAAGATTGCTACTGCAACACTATTATCATTAATTTCACATTGCTGTAATTAAACTATTAGTCATACCAACATTATCTAATGCATAACCTCTTCTTTTCTCCAGGTACAAATATCCTGCACATAAGCGCATTAGTGGAGCTTCCAGCAGTGCCACAAGCTTTGAATCATTGGCCCAGCTATTGGTTTTAAACAGCTCTTTCAATTCTGACCAAAGATTATTAGTTTGTAGATGACACATCAACTGCTCAGCTTCTTCAGCAGTCAGAAGCTCTCTCTGGCCTAAAACAAAAGGATACATTACCCCTCTGTCATGCTGAATGCAGGAGAATAGATTACACTTAAATGGTATCTGTCATACATAACATAGTGACACACAGAAACTCAAAACAAATGTGAAAGGGAATTGAAATTAAAGAACTGCTAGCACAGAGGAGAATAGCATGGACATGTTCAGCATTAATGGGGAAGAATATCACTGCATAAAAAAATTTAGTGAAAAATTTGATGGGAAAAGCCCACTTAGGAAACGCAGACATAGAAGGGCGAACAATATTAAAACTGAACTCAGAGAACTAGGATGCAAGAGTGTGGACGATTCAAATACCCCAAAGTACTTTCCAGTAGCAACATCGTGTGCCTCCCCCACAGGGGACAATGCCTTTATGAAGCCCCATATATAGCCAGGCATGGAGGACTGAGTGATTTGAGAAAGATGGGGCCTATGCCAGTGATAGTGTAACTAACTGCAGTATCACCCAAGCCGGACAGACCTCAGTGGAGCCAGACAGGGAGTGTACCTCTGGTGAGTAAACACCGATATAAAATCCTGATCCTCCAGGTTGGGGGTCGGGCACAGAGTAACCCTATCCCTTAAAACACTCTTGTTTTGAAACCCCACAGAAAATGATCCAATGAGTTATAGGAAGAAGAATAAGCTGTGTCATGTGTGAGCAGAGTAATGGACTTTCTAGATGGATAAAAGGCAGGGCGTTTCTTCACCAGCTTAATGAACATCAGCTTCTCAGAATAGATTCTGTTCCATGGAGTTAGGATGTTAGCTAGCATTGCAATCACAGGGTTTGACTGCTGTAAAGCAAGGTGAATAAATTTATTAAAACAAAAATCTGATGATTACGCATGATATAATATAGCTCTTATGTTAGCACTAAGATTATACTGCTTAGCAAATTCATATGTGTATATTATATGTGGATTTATCACCCTATTTAAGGTCTCTTTGGGATGTAATAGAAATGTACACCAAACCATGGAAAATCTTCAATGGAAGAAATCTTGGGATCTGTAAAAGTGAGAGTAAAATGAGGTAAAACCCTTAAACTGAAGAACATTGTGTGGGTATTACACTTCGTACATGTGTGCGCGCACGTACACTTGTGTGTGTGTGTGCACGTGCACATGCTTACTAATATGGAGGTGGAACAGCTCAGTTTCTATAGTGATTAGGCTACTCTATGGACAACTAGGAAATTGGTGTTCAATTCCCAGCAGGGGCAGACATTCTTCCACCTCCTCATAGCACCCAGACATATGCTGTGCCCCACTCAGCCTCCTATTCAACGTGTACCAGATCATGAATGTCACCACTCTCCTCTACACTGGGTACCTGAACAGCAGTCACCAGAATAAAATTAGTACTTCTCTACAGAGGTACTGTGATACAGACCAGCGTTTATAATAAAAAATGTGATATTTGAATTATTTTTATGTAGGAATTTTTAGCAATCAAATTCAGTTTAGTGATTTCATAGGTTCAGTATGTGCCAGACATAAATTTATGTATCATTTGACAAAATGTTCAAGCACTTAGAAACTGAAGGTATTTTTACTTCACCGATTTCATTGCTTGATTAGTCACTGGACCAACATTCCATCAGCCAATTATCGACTGTTCTCATAACAAATAGAACTTAAAAGTATTAATTCTCCATGTGTTCTAGATGTGACCATAAATTTTATTGACTAACACTGTCCAATTCTACCTGGCCTCATCTGTATGTGACACACTGCCAAAATCAATTTAGTGAAAATTAAATACCAGTCAGTTATGCCTGAGCTGTTACTCACTTGACCAGCAACCATTAAATATGCCAAATGCAGAGTGGAGTTTTCTTATTTCTTACCTCTAAAAATTCATGACCTGGCTCTAAAATACAAGTATATATATATATATTTCGTTTTGTCCTATTTTGCTTTATTATTTACTTGTTCCTTCTGAATGAGCATTGCTTAATTCCATTACATAAAAAATCAGTACTTTTAGCTGAACAGTTTTGTACAAAAAGTTAGAGTCATTAACTCCTGTCAGTCTAACATCTGGTTACACTCAACAGAACATTCTGTTTCACCAGGTACAGTGTCAAGCCCAAATTGACATACTGTTTTACAAGGTTTATGTCAGTTTTCCTTAAGCAACTGCCAACTACTGGCTGTTGACTGAACTCTGAATATTAGAGATTTTCTGGAAAATTAATTTGGACCACACTGTTGGAATTCACAAACACAATATGGACTGCAAAGGATTAAACCTATCTTCAGTAACTTCACTTTGCTCACAAGGAGTATTACCTTTCTCTGCTGTCTTCAATCTTTCCATTAGCCATAAACGAAACATAGGAATTGGAGACAAACTAGAAAACTGGCTTACAAAAGGAAATTCTGCCTGCAGTTCTTGAACAACTCTCTTGATCAAATAATTTCCCAAATCAATCCCCTGTAAAAATAAAATCCTCCACTCAAAACTAAAATATTAATATAGGTATGGTACTTAATGCTGCACAGTGTTGCAAGAAAGTATGTAATGAGACTGAAATAAAATAAAAATATGCAGCAAATTACATTTCCACAACAGGCTGTATGGGTGCCTTCAAGTGCAACTCTGACGGTCCAGTATGCTCTGACCACATACTACTGTGGTGTTATTTCATCTGAACATGCTTTGTGTACCATGTTTTACTGTGCCATCAGAAACCTCAGAATGGAACAACATATCAGCACGAATGCTGTGTAAAGATGGAGGAAAACCTCACTGAAATATATGAAATGTTATGAACAGATAATAGGTATAAGTCCTAAGCACAAACATAACAATGGCTGAAGCATTCTCACAAGGGCAGAGAATTTGAGAAAAATGACCATCACAGTGGACTGCAAATTACATCCAACCCAGAAATGGTGGACAAACAGCACAATATAACTGCAACAGACAGCCTACTGATGTTCAAAACTATTGAAAACATAACTACATATGCATGTGGGGACACCCACATGTTACTCCATCTCCGATTCAATCCAGTTTCACCTCACAGCTCTCCTTTCTCCATTCAGTTCTCCGTCAGACAGCACAGCAATGCTCTCTTTCACTTTCCTATCCTTCACTCACTGTAAACCCAGTCTCCGCTCACAGCTCCAAACCAAGCGCAGCCTTCCAATCACAGCACCTTAATAAGAGTATTCATGCTACTAGCCAAGCCTAACAAATCTACCAACTAACCAATGGAGGGCAAGTTGAACAGTGAGAATTCTGTATATAAAGGGGCCACATCTGCAGCCTGAGCATCATTCAACGCCGGCATCAAGCAGAAGACACATCAATAAGAAGCAGTCAATGCCAACATCAAGAAGAAGATACACCAACCATGAACCGTCAGCTCCTACATCAAGAAAGACAAGACAGCTGCAATATCAAGGACTGGGCAGATCAGTGCACCAAGAAGGGCCAGTCAGTCTCCAACACATCAAGACGGAAAGCCAGTTCCGTATTAGAAGGAGTAATTTGTCGGCGACAACAAAAAGGAGTAGGATTGTCAGTGACAGTCCAGGACAGAGTAACGTCGTTTGACACGCAACATCACGACACCAAACGAGTGGATGGGGTCTGCCGGGCTATCAGCTGCCGTCTCTCCACGGACCACATTAGTGTCGTCCACGCATCCCAAGAGCGGACTACCAGGCGCTCACCGCTCATCGCTACAGCTGACTGGACAGTGCTGCCACCTGCCTGGGTCATGCGCACTGCGCACTCACGTTCGAGCCGTCATCCTAAGCGGACTACCGGAGCGACCACCAGCAAACATATCACTACGCAACTATTACGCAACCTACTGTACGACTGACCAAATAAATAACATCACATGTGCTTTACTGTGATTGTCACTTAACAATCCCACAGTATCCCACATGCATGATGAATTCATAAGGTCCAATATTACCACAGACTGGGATGGGAGAAACACGAGTGACTTTTGCATTTAGGTACACCAGCTCAAACATGAAAAATGTAGGGATTTCTCTAGCCAAAAATAAGATTTCAATATCCAGTCATCCCCCATATTTCCTTGACCTGGTTCCAAAGAAATGTTTCTGTACCCAAATTGAAACTGAGATCAAAAGGTTGATGTTTGACACTATAATTGACAGACTACTATCAATGAATGTGAGTTTTCCAAGTGTTTTCAAAGCTCATATGAATGCTGTAATAAGTACATTCAGTCTCTCTGGGTCTGAGCAAAATGATTAGCAAGCATAGTGCCCTGTGCATCATGGTTTTTATACTATTGTAGTCCCAATACTTCCTGGACCAATGAGTATTTTACCTAGTACCTATTATTGTAAATATGTCCTGCAAATGTTGACGCTGGTACATATGCACTCAGTTGGTTCTAACCTCAACTATGACTGGTCTTCATGGCTATCCTCAGTCCTTCCTCATTTATATCAGTGCTGACATAAAAATGACCAGAATTTTGTTTTGAAAATGTGTTATAGTACTTCAATCTGGACTGCCTGCTATATATGGCAGTAATAAAACAATAGTTATTACTTCACAAACCTGTAGTCCTTTTTGTGTTGATGTTATAGAGTAAAATATAGCTGCCTTCACACAAGAAGGGTCCTCAGTGTAAGTATCAACAAGCACACCAGGACATCCTGAAGCATCAACTGAAAATCACTACAAAGTATCACAAACAAATCATCAGAAAAATGTAAATTTTGGAAGAAAACTTGGAGATTTGCACAGGAGTTGGGCTTGAGAAGAAAAATATAGATTTCATGTAAACAACAAGAAGCATAAAAATTATGGTTGTGGGTTAGGTAATGACACATAAAATTATAAGTATTAGTTACTTCAATCAAAACATGTATTTTTATATAATGAAAGTTCCACTTCCTGCCCAGTAAAACTTCCAGTGCTGTGGATCAGGGGGGAGTCATTAACAGGATTTTAGAACAAGAGGATGTCAAAATGTGAATTGGGTTCAGATGGCTTATAATACATTTCAGTGGTATCCTTTTTTGAATTCAGTAATGGATCATTCAGGTTTGCATCTGAGTAAGAAACTGCTTGACCTTCCAGCAACAATAATCTTCTGAAGACATCCTGCATCATGTAGTTAGTGCAGTGATTCCCAACCTGGGGTATGAATCAGGACATTTAGGGATACGCAAAAAAAACTGAATAATGGCGGGAAAAAAGGCACATACATCAACAGTGTAAGACATGATTCAAGTCAAAAGTTGTGAAATTAATTGAACGTTATGATGAGTGGTGGAGCAGGTTTTCTTCATTATTTAACCTTGATAAAAGCCCCGTTCCCTCACTTTGTTATTCTGAATGTAAATATGTATGTACTGTCTGTTCACCTTATTATTCCATTGCTCTTTAATCCCATCATTAAGCTATTTATTTACAGTTACAACATATAAATTTGAAATACCAGCAACTATATTAATTACAAACATTTTGCTAATATGAGGGGTACAACTTATGAAAATAGGCTGCCAAGGGGTATGCAAGTGAAAAAAGGTTGCAAACCACTGAGTTAGTGTATGAAGTGTCTCTTACCCCAGTTGCAAATACTTGTGTTAGTCTGCTTCACCTCCATTTCCTCTGACATTTACATATTCATGAATAAGTATGGTAGTGGGAATTGTTAGTCTTGGACTGACAGGCTGCAGTTCTGTGCCAAAGATCTTGGGCTTTGAGAGAGGTCAAACCCAGAGCACATATTTTAATATGGCTTTCCCTTCTTGTAACTTTATTCATTTCTTGCATTTAAAAACATGTACTTCACAGATTCATATAAGGGCTTAAAAGTCAAGGCATAAATGACAAACATAAACCTCACCTGACAACCTTGAAGTTGCTGACACAATGCCTTTCATAGATCCAGCAATTTCATCACTCAGTACTGTATGTAATACTACTAGTGGTTCATCAGGCATACTACTGTGAGTGTATACAAAGCATCTTCTATAAAGACCCACTCTACGCTTCAGGTCTGTCCAGTTACGTACAGGATGGACTACCTCATATTCTGAAATCTACACCCGAAGTAAAATTACAATCATGCAAAGTAAATGTAACTGATTTATGGAATAAGAAAGTGCAAAGGAAAATATGTTGACCTTGGAGATGTGAAGTTGCATAATGAGACATTTTAAAATTTGTACTCTTATCCAATGCTGATTAGGAGAGTAGACAGACTGAAATTGGTTATTACATTTATTTATATACACGTGTGGAACTTTTTTTGGTGGTATGCCAAATTGGCATCTTTTAAAAGACACAAAAATAAAAAAGAAAACACAAACACTTTGAAAAAATTTCACATACAAATAAACTTGTTATTTTCATTCAATTTGCAATTCATACACAAACACACAGACAAATAAATAAACAAGTTTTGCCTCGATTTTCTTAAATCAGCTGTACCAAAATAACTTAAGTGCTTATTTCATATCATTTCTTATACCACACATTTTTAATCAACTCTTTCTTAATGCCCACCTGCAATTATGCACACAGTACTCTCCTATACGAATCTTAGTTCATAAACAACGTAAATGGTAACAGTACACTTGAAAGTTGATACTCAGTAAGAAACAAACACTGAATTATTCTTGTAAGATCTGAGATTCTCATGGCAGTGAGAGCAAGATTATGGGATGTAACATTGTGTGTATGTCTTGAAGGTTTCATGTGGTAAAATACAATAAAGTCTTCTCAGGTCAAAGTATGGATCAGCCCAAGAAGATTTTATCAAGTGAACATGTGTCGTCTTGATAGAATTACACAAACTTTTCATAAAATTCAGGTAACATATTTCATATTACTCATCACTGTGGTACCACGTAGTGCAAAGGCATAAACATGTAAAATAGATAACTTTATGCATTAATCCACATATGCTTGTCTCAGCAAATGGCAGTAGATGAATACTGTTTTATGTACTATGTACACTATAAACAGTCACCTAACACAAACACATACAAGAATTAAGAAAAAATATATATATACTGTATATATATTTTTATTAACACTTCACATACCAAAAAATATTTCAAATTTTAAAATTATATGTCCTTACTTTCTGCAACATTTCACAGGGAGATCTCCATGTGACTCTCTCCAAGTTGAGAAATCCCACAGAAAACCATAAAGACAGCATCTCCCTGAGTGTAACATTCAGTTGCTGCATGGGTACCATGGCAGGATCTTTAACTTCCATCTCTGAAATCACAGCCTAAAACAAAACATGACCACAGTAATCGGTCAGTGGTTCAGACCCACAGATGTCCAGTCAACTTCAGACAAATAAAAATCTGATATTCCCCCAGGTGATCCAGTCAATGGTCTGGACTACCCAGGGGAGCCTGAGAGAATCCATACTCCAAGATAAATGGTGAGGGTGAAGTGGAGAGAGGCAGTTGTTGCTGCTGCTGCTGTAGAGAAAGTGTGTGTGGTTTGTCCTAGCATGCACCAGGACAGGCAGTTATCAGCTTAATATAGTTACTAATATTTACCTCGCTCATTACCTATGTGTCAAAATCAATATTCTATGCATCCACAAATGTATGAGAGTGGCTCAGAAAATACAGGAAGATGTATTAGAAATTTTTAAAAAAATAAACATACATAAGTTAGATGAGTCTTATTTTCTATATAACTGCTCTGTTGCTCAATACATGTGGTCCACAAGTCCACATTTTTAGATTGTATCAAAATGTAATGTGTTTGCTTAAGTATAACATCGTTCTTACATCACTTCTTTCCATTCAGATGCAATTTCATCACTGTTGTGTCTTCAGTTGTCCCAGATACACCAATCAATGTTACTTATACCAACATAAATACATGGCCACTAACACATCAACATCACTTGTCCGCCCTTGTTGTACATTTCCACATATTTGTAACTGTAGTCTTCCAAAGAATTTTAACACTACATTGCCTAACTAGTTCAGTCCTTGAACTAGGAAACCTCCCAGGGAATATAACGTGGTCTTACACAGTCACATTAGCAGTTAATAGACTCATTTATTTATCAAGTAGCTGGGGACAATTTGCCCAGTCTTTAACAGTGATTATTAGCATTTTTTATTTCACAGTGGGTATCAATTATGAACAGCACCGAAATTTCTTTATCTACCACTGCTGATTCTTGTTTGTCTTCCAGTTCTTTTTCCTGTTTGGCATACACGCAGGTGCAAAACCAAGTGTTTCCTCAAACCCAGCTTGGCTGCTTCTGGAACACTTGCCCTATTATAAAACAGGTTTTCACTGTGAGCAGTGACCACACAAGAAACTACTTGCAACAACATAGCCAATGCAATGCCTTGCAACAATATGGCCTTAAACTTACATAAACTCCTTGCAACAATATGGCCAAGAGGTGTGGCACTATAATCTCCATCCCATATGCCAGTGTTTATTTCATTCAAATTCTAACAACTTTGAACTTAATTCAGCCAAACGTAATTTTGCCTATCTAGCCACCGAGCATATCCATGATCTGGTCTCGAGCCAAGGATTACCTCTAACATAACCTTCCCTATGGCTTCTACTCATTGTCATTCTGGACTGCTGTTCCATAAACTTCACTAGCTTTTCTCTTGTTGATTACCAATATAAGATCACAAACCATTATTCTTTGGTGTAATCCATCGCTGGTGAGGACAAATTAAGTGCACCACAGTACTCTCACTATTCAAAAGGCAACGAGAACCGACCAGATACAAAGAAGGAGAGGTTTGTATGTGCCATTCCTGTTTAATCATGTCAACTTAACTTTTGATATAAACTAAAATTTCCTTAACTTTTTATGTTCTCTCACAGTTCACTGAGTAACGTAAATGGCTATGTGTTACTATCACAAGATAGACTATGATTACCAATCTACTTTTGCTCTCTATGAGCTGTTATTTCATAAATCATCACTATTTTTGTAACATACAGATGTATACCTCAGCTAATTACTGCACAGTGATTATAA
>Ga0123355_10009745_pt1 | contig 14641 bp, 10 predicted proteins | sample TergutEmb28metaG_3_FD_89872 | JGI IMG/M metagenome (GOLD analysis project Ga0123355, IMG submission 89872) | Embiratermes neotenicus P1 segment gut microbial communities from Petit-Saut dam, French Guiana - Emb289 P1 | ecosystem: Host-associated > Arthropoda: Insects > Digestive system > Gut ...
CACACCTGTTCCTATTGGCTCGGCCACTTCCCCGCTCCAAACCCTAACCAGATATATATACCACCCACAATCCTGCCACTGACATACTTCATTCACCTGCCTATGAAGATGGAACCGATAGTGGGTTCCGAAACGTCGGCAATTAAATCTCAGATGCCGGGGAATTACCCAAAAAGGAATAAATTACATTTACAACACGGCGAAAGCTTAAGAACAAGATTGACTATGCATTTAGTTTTCTCAGTATTTACTTGACCATCCTGCTTACTAGTGACTAATAGAGCTTCTGTGTTACTGTTTATAGTGTTTTTTGCCAGTAAACTAACCACACAGACCCCCGTTTCAGTCCCAGCTGGCTTACTTGGAACTTACTAATGGTGTAGTCTGAAACAAAGTAGAAAAGTAGTGGTAATAAAGCATGTTCTTGTTTCAGACCATTCCAAAAAAGGAAATTTATCAGACAAATATTTACCTGTCCAGACTTTCCTGTTGGTTTCATTCGAACACATTTTAATTAACATAACTAGTTTCATGGGTATACCAAACTTAGTGAGAATATTGTATGGCATATTCATTGAAATATTAAAATTGCATTTTTATTTAAACAGGAACTGTTTACCTGTCAGAGCATATATTATTTTGCAAAGACTGGTTTGCATGTTCTGATGGTGCAACAGGATTCTCAATAAAATATGTATGACCTGTTCAGTTGCCAACTTTTGCAACTGGAACACACGAAATATCTGGAGATGAATGATACAGTGAATATATTTTGGCCAAAGAAATGCAGAAACTTTAGTTGATTTTCACTGTTTCCCTTGCAACAGGCACTGGAGAAGCTTAAAATGTATGTGAACTTAGTCAAGAATGCAGTGTGAAAGCCATATTTGAATAACATACTACATTGAAAGAATAAAACTAACATCTTTGTAGAGCAGTTTCAGTTGAGGCAAGACTTTCTCTTGTTTTTCATGTGACTGATATTTAGGCCTGTTAACTTTGTTTTGTTTCTTGTGTGGGATGATGGGTAGGCCAATGTTTACTGGCGATGCATGCAGATGTGCGTATAGGTCTTCATGTAAAGTGTCTGTTGTGTTTGATTTTAACTAAAATTCAGATTGCCTGACAACTTTTCATGAAATTCCCTATTGTCACATTTCATTAAGCTTTTTCCTGTGGTCAGTGAGTGTTATACATGTAGAGATGCACAGCCTGACGGAGCACTTTTGATATGTTTGCTAACTTTTGACTTGTTTTCGCAAACCCTAGTATGAATTTTATTCCGTTGGAAATTGTGCCCCTCGTCCACTATTTTCAGTTTCCTACATTTGATAACAACAACATGCCATATGCACAAAGTTGTGAGGTGTGCAAGGATGGATGATGATTTTTGAATGAAGGAATGAGTGATTTTAATAGACATGCCTCATAATTTGAATGCAACTCAGCATTCTGGTTTGTTTCTTGTAGCTGCCAAGGGATGATGAAGTTCTGTCACAAAAACTACGTGAAGAAGCACGTGCTATTTTTCTGCAGCGTCGTGGACGACAGTTGTTGAATAACAATGAATTGAAGGTATGTATGGAAACAGAATGTTTTCCTTGTTTGTATTCTGTGCATTGGCTCATTCAGTCTAAACTAAAAATGGCATAGGAGTAACAGTTTCATGATCATGTTTGGTTTTAGTAAAATATGGTAAGCTTATTAGGTGTTGTAAATTTGTGATAAATATTAAACTCTGTCTTCCCAAATTAATTAACACACTAGGTGTGAATCATGATGAAAGTTGTGATTTAAATCCCATGCCTTGCATGGGGTCACAAGGTTGTTTTCAAACACTGCAGTGGTTTTGGCTGCACAGTTATCATTTTTGAGGTCATGATCAAGTTGGAAGATGATTTTAATTTAATAATTTTCCAACAAGATGTGACTTATTCACTTTATTACATTTCTGTAGGCAGCTCTACATGTTATGGGCGTAGACACCCATCATCAGGAGCTCGTACAACTGTAATTACAGCGTCTTGTATTGATTAACCGGCTCTACTACCATCCGCTCTTGTTGCTGAGTTCCAACTCAACAACGAGAGCGGATGGTAGTAGACCCAGTTGACCAATACCAGAAGCTGTAATTAGAGTTGTATGAGCTCCTGACGATGGGTATCTACACCCAAAACATGTAGAGCTGCCTACAGAAATGTAATAAACTGAATAAGTCGAATCTTGTTGGACAGTTATTAAATTTGATTCACAATGCACGGACCCATGTATATATAAAATTCATTGGAGGATGATGTTTTTGACTCATGTAAGAATAACAAAAAGAATTGGTTCTGCCCATATGAACCAGGAAATATGTATAATCCAAACATTTGTCCCATTTGTCTATCAAATCTGTTGATATTCTGTTTTATAACTTCAGCCAACAGCAACCATGTATTCAAGTAGGTAAGGTTTGGGAGAGGAGTTAACAGTGGCAGCATGTTATTCATATATGTTGTCAGATATCTGTGATCTTAAATTTAGTGATACTGAAACAGCCGTTGTATGTGGCAAATCATTTTCCTTCCTGTACTGAATCAAAAGTACTTTTCCACTCTGTTAACACAGTTTTATTGGTAAACATTGCATTTTTATGGTGGTTAAGTTCAATGTGGGTTTACTAAAGAAATGAAACATATTGCCAGTATTGTAGACAAGAAGGACTGTCTACTAATATAGTTGTGTTGATGGAGTAGAGAAGTACCCTTGAATAAATACTGAAAAAGTTGACAGTAATTTGCCAAACATTAGTTTTTGTAAAACTCCACAGTTTCATTTAGTTCACAGTAGTCACAATGAACTTTCAAGAACAGACACAAGTGACAGTGAGAGCAGTGAACTGACACTGAAACAGTTGGCAGATGAAGTAAAATTGATAAAACCCCAAATGTAGAACACTTTGTAGGAAACACAGGATTGAATGTGGTCATAGATGGTCTTTCAGAGATGCTCCAATTTGTTAGAGCTGTGGTTGGAGATAATCTGATTCAATTTTTCACTGGGTAGTCATAGACAGAATGCAGACAAATGGAAAATTTTTTATCAAATTCCTGAAGGGTACTGTGGAAATGAAAAATGTTTTAGGACTGATACTTTATCTTTACAACAGTATGATGCAGGGGGAAAATCCATTGGAACACAAATGACGAGTATGTGGTACAGTGAGGCCCAACAGAGGCATCCCAAAAGATTTGAGGATGAAGAGGCAAAAAAACTGAAGGGATGGCAGTCTTCAGTTATGAGAAGGGGCAGTGTCATGGCCCACTTACAGAATGATGAGAGTAGTTGGCATGATAAATACCATACACAATACTGGGCATATATAAACACACGAGATAAAGACTGAAGTACATCTGAAAAGAACCAAATTGTATGGTGACATGTGACTAGTACATGACAGGTTTTCCATGTATGTGGAGAGGACAGGCTTTTCCACTGAGAGGACTGCTGGTTAGTTTTGTGGTTGTAATTGTATGCCCAGGTTTTGTGTGGTTGTTCCTGACTTCATCCAACAATGCTGGCACACAAACACTTGTTGCTGCTTCTGCTCTTCCGTGAGCACCTACTTCTTGGTGGATCTGCTATATTTTCAAATCTTCGCCCAGAATTTTTGGCTTGTTTCATACAAGAGACCAGACTTGCAAGTTTTCAAAATGGTACTTCACTGGCCCTCATTGACAAATTTACAGGCTTTGTGTTTTGTCAGTGTGACTTGTGAAAGGGCAACCTGAATGTTTATGGCCTTTACCAATTGTTTTTCCACACTTGAATTAGGAAGAACACTTAGAAAGTTCTGTTTTCTGCCCATAGTATTGTTACTGAAAGCTGATTTGAGCTGTTATATGGAGGTGTTATATAATGTTATATTCAGTTATAATGGGTATTATAGGTGCTATACACACTGTTTTAAACACAAGTTGTCAAATTAATTTCAAGATGCTGTAGTAGGTCTTACCAGTGGTTTACAAGTAATATTAGTCTTGTTTTTAAGCTTTCGCCATGTTCTAAATGTAATTTGTTCCTTTTTGGGTAATTCCCCGGCGTCTGAATTCTGAAACGTCGGCAGTTAGAACTCAGACGCCGGGGAATTACCCAAACAGGAACAAATTACAAGTAATATTATGTTAAATGTCATGAATGTTGAAATATTATTTTGTATTGTGAAAGCCTTGAAACCACCAAACAGTTGGTAACTGATTGTCATCGTCAGGACAGACAGTAAGGTGACAGACCTCTATCAAGTTCATGATGACAGCTTGACCCCCAGACCTGAAGTGACAATCTAACCCCCTGACGCAGAGGGGAGATGGAAATGTACCTAAATTCTTATTGATTTTAATTAGGCAAAACCTTTGTAAGCCACATCAGAGCTTGGATTTTGAGTAAGTGAGGAGAGAAGCATTTCAGTTTTATTACTGATGTTTCCAAACCTGATGTGCCTTCTCAGTCTTGAAGTCATACATAACGTCACTAAGGGAGATCATGGATATTGCATAATATACACAACAGTAAACAGCAGTGCAGAGGGCCATGGCTGCCTTGTTCACTAGAGTGACTCAGAAGGTAGTGATGCTATTGTACCTTTTAACAGGAGGGCATACTACTTGCCATTCTTGGTCCTAATGGCAAGTTTGGGAACTTTTTCATATGCCTTTGTATTTTGCATGGTGTTTTTTAATTCTTTGCCTAAATTATGTATAACTTGACATTGTTTAAATTGTTCTGAGGCTGTTTATTTGTCAGGTATGGCATGATATTATAAGAGTACTTATGTATGCTCTTTCCAGGCATTGTGGGTGCTTCTTGACAAGCACCACAGCTTGCCACATTCTGAAGATGAACAGCTTATAAATTATGAAGATTTTCTACATGTGGCAACTCTGGGAGGTCCAAAATGCAAGTAGGTGTTTTGGTGTTAGAATTGTTCACTGTTTTAATGTAATGTAAGTATGTCTGTGCCTAATCTGAACAAATTTTTGTTAAATTTGACATAAGGGTATTTTACTGAACTATGTCAACACATACTTTTTTCAATTTTTATTAAAACTACACTGAAAGAATACACACTACATGAAGGTCTGTGGGCATGTCTTCATGACCTTGAGCATATCTAGTTAAGTAAGTATTGGAGACAATAAATGTTTTGAACAGAAGTTGTACAGAAAAATGCAGCACATTTTGCATTGCCAGTGCGGTTCTTCCATATGTGTTATGGCTTTTCAGATAATTAGACAGAAGTGTGTAAATACCACAGAATTATTTTGTACACACATATTGTGACTTCTGTGTTCATCAGGTATTTTGGACCCAAGTAAACATTAGTGGAATCTCTTACATTTGTAAATGAAGCTTCTTACTCCCATGTGAATTTATAAGTGTCCATTTGTGTACATAACTTTTTTCAGTGTGTAATTAAATTTGTTGCTACAACCATTATTTCATTAAAATTGAAACATGGTGTCTTTTGAGATAAACAAAAGAGTGTGAACACATAATTTTTATGTTGTGCTTACATTTTCTACCTATTTCAGAAATTACTTTACTTCAGCAGTGTTTGCAAAACTGCAGCACGGAGATCCATATGGTCGTATCAGTATTATGGCCCTTTTCAATTACATCATGAGGAAGGTTTGGTACCACCAGACCCGTATTGGACTCTCACTGTATGATGTCGTAGGGCAAGGCTACCTTCGTGAAGTGGTGAGTTGTGTGCGTTGTAGTGATTATTCTTTCAGCTCCAAAGTGCATGGTAAGAAGGTGACCTGACTGTATGCCTGGTATAGGTGATATACATTATTTGCCTAGACCAGACAGTTTTTGGTTTAGTGGATCTGATTTGAAATATTATTTTCCAGGATCTTGAAAACTACATCTTGGAGCTGATTCCCACATTACCACAACTTGATGGACTGGAGAAGTCATTCCACAGTTTCTATGTATGTACAGCTGTACGCAAGTTTCTGTTCTTCCTAGACCCACTTCGCACAGGTCGTGTGCGTATTCAGGACATTCTGGCCTGTAGTTTCCTGGATGATCTTCTTGAGGTGTGTTTAGTAATTACAGTAGAACTTTTGACACGTTACTGTTACTATTGTGTGCAATCTGACGCTTTGTGACAATATTATAGAAAATTTTAGTGCCTATATTGATACACATAATCAGTATCAGCTGAAAGTATGCATTTGTCCGTGCTGTTTTCTATAAAATATACAGAGTGTAGTTAAATAACACCAACAGACTTCTGTGGCTTGTGGGTTGGTTCAAGATATACTCCAAAAAATAAATCTGATTCACCTATACTACCTCAGCACTGAGGTATGCCATTGGCCCTATAGGGTTAGCAACTATCACTGCACCTCTATTGCTGTCACATACATAGATGTATCAAAAAGTTTCGAGACTTGTTCCATAGACCGCCAACCGATGGCAGTATATGAATGCATGCGCTGTGTTTGGGAGCAGAGAAGTGAAGCATTGGGAGTTACACAGCGCGAGCGTTTCTCACCACGTGTGCCTTCACATTTGCGATTTCAGCATGGACATGAAATTGGAGCAGAGAGCAAATATCAAATTCTGCGTGAAACTCGTCAAATCTATAGTGGAGACTTTTTAAATGATACGACATGCATATGGAAATGAGGCCATGAGTCGCGCGAGGTGTTTCGAGTGGCATGCGCGCTTCAGGAGAGGCAGAACATCACTTGAAGATGACGAGAGGTCAGGGCGACCTTCCACGAGCTCATCGCCTAAAAATGTGGAAACAATTCGGCGGCTTGTGCATGAGGATCGTCGGAGAACCATTAAAGACATTGCTGCAATCATAAATATGTCATACGGAATAGTGCAGACAATTCTCACATGTGATTTGAACATGCACCCCGTTGCTGCAAAGTTCGTGCCCAGGCTTATGACCCCGAACAAAAAGAGCCCCCGTGTTGCAATTTGTCAAGAGCTTCGTCAGCGTGCCCTGGATGACCCATCCTTCATGTCGAGGGTCATCACTGGGTACGAGAGTTGGGTCTATGGGTATGATCCCGAGACTAAACAACAGTCTTCCCAATGGAAGAGCCCAGGATCTCCAAGACCAAAGAAGGCAAGGCAGAGCCGCAGCACGACCAAGAGCATGCTCATTGTGTTTTTCGACATTCGAGGGATTGTGCACCATGAATTTGCCCCCCCAAGGCCAGACCGTGAATGCTGGGTTCTACTTCAGTGTTCTTCGCCGTCTGAGGGAGGCTATTGGCGAATTCGGGCAATTGGCTGCTCCATGATAACAATGCACCCTCTCACCGAGCTCTCATAACATGCGAGTTTCTCGCCCACAACAGCATTATCACACTTCCGCAGCCAGCTTACTCGCCAGATTTGGCCCCTTGCGACTTCTTCCTCTTCCCGAAGATGAAGCTGCAGCTAAAGGGTTGTCGCTTTGACACAGTGGAGGAGATCCAGCGATAATCGCAGAATGTTCTTGGTAGGCTTCAAGAACAGGACTTCCAGCACACGTTCCAGCAGTGGCAACGGCGCTGGGATCGATGTGTCGCTGCACAAGGGGACTATTTTGAAGGGGATGCTGCCCAAACTTAAATGAAGTAAATACATTCTAGTCTATAGGTCCAGTCTCGGAACTTTTTGATACACCCTTGTATTGTGGACTGCTGTGCATGATTCAGCATACACTGGGGAAGGTCATCAGCTATTTATAGACCTCAAGAAACCCTGTGATTTGGTTGCACAGCAGGTTTTGTGTAATGTTTTCATTGAGTTTGTATCCATGCAAATCTAGTTAGAACACTAAAATGTGGTTAAATAAAAACAATAGTAAAGTCCAGGAAAAATAATATTTGGCTGATATGTATCCTATAAAGAATGTTCTGGAACAAGAAGATGTTTTTTCACCATTGTTTTTCAACTGTGCTTTGGATTATGGTATTAGGAAGGGCAAGCAATCTGGAAGGGGTTGAAATTGGATGGTACCCATCCATTTCTGGTCTATACTTATAATGTCAATTTATTGGGTGAAAGCATGTATGCATACATACTTTAAAGAAAAACACATAAGCTTTATTAGATGTTAGTAAGAAGATTGGCCTAGAAGTAAATGCTGGGAAAATGTCTCATGAACAGAATGCAGGACATAATCATGGCATCTGAGATACATAATAAATTCTTTGGAAAAGTGGCATAAGTTCAAATGTTTGGGAAACCCAAACAAATGAAAATTGCTTTTGTGAAGAAATTAAGAGCAGACTGTACCCAGGGAGAGCCTGCTGTTATTCAGTCCAGAATTTTTATTCCATTTCTATCCAAAATATTAAGATTAAACTATACAGAACTATATTTGCGTGTTGTTTTATATGAGCATGAAACCTGGTCTGTCACATTGAGGGTGGAACATAGGCTGAGGGTGTTTGAGAATAGGGTGGGGGGAAAAGATAATGGGGAATTGGAGGAGATTGCTTAGTGAAGAGCTTTGTGATCTGTAGTTCTCACCAAAATAGCATTCAGGTGATCAAATTAAGAGGGATGGAAATGTGTTGGGTCATGTGGCATATGTGGGATACAGGAGAGGCACCTACTGGGTTTTGGTGGGGAAACCTGGAAGAGACCACTCATAAGACCAGGGTATAAGTGGGAGGATAGTGTTAAAATGGATCTTCCATAAATAGGTTGAGAGGGTATGGGCTGGATTGATCTGGCTTTGAATAGGGACAAGTGACAGGCTGTTTGGAAGGACTCTACTCCATGGAGTTAGCCAGTGCATCTTTCTGCATGAGTAGTGTTGCTGCATTTAACTTCACTAATTGATTCTTCAAAATGAAATTGCTTTTTAGCATGGCAGGCACTGCCATATCTTGTTACAAGTTTGTTTACATTACTGTGAGTGACCACCAAATCACTGGCTGCATATGTGTGACACAAAATGATGGATATGTTCCTTGTGTGTGGTGCGGCAGATAGAAATGGCAGGCTGGCTTAGTGGTTGTATCACAATTTCCTAATTGGTGATTTCTGCACCACAGCATCCATAAACCAGCAGCTAAGAGAGGCTGGTATGTTGCATGTCAACCATTGTAATTGTGAATGAAAGAGGACTCTCTTCACTCTGTGGTTTGAGGAAGTGGTCTTGAATATGGTTGTTGACACCTGCAACCAGCAAATAATATGCTGGACATGCCATGCATGTATTTTATACTGCCATTTGGCAGGTCATGCATCATCATCAGCTGCATCTGTGGCATCCAAAAAATGCTGGGGCAACGGGCTCAGCAGACTACGCCAGTGGACAGGAATTTCATTGGTGGTTTCTCCAGTGCTGTGTGAGGAGCCTTGGTTCCCCAGCCTTGTGCTGTATGCAATGAGATGTTGCTTTTTTGAGAAAGTACTATCATTGGCCTATGTCTTGTGATGAAGTGACCTAGACAACTTGGACTAATTTTTGGAGTATACCAAAATCACCTACAAGTTCTAGAGGTCTGTGAGTGCCATTTAAATACACCATGTTTGATCTCTGAAATTATAAATTCATTATACACTAGCACCCGTTACTAAGGCACAGGAAGCACTATTCTTATGCTGAAGGTCTCATGCTTGGGACTGGCTGAACCTGGCACAGATTTCTTTGCACTGGCAGTTACCCAGTCATCAGCAGTAAAACAGTACCCTGGTGTAATGGTGCTTCCCCTTCAAAAATGTATTATTCTACCCTTAGCACCAAGTTGCAGTGAACTGCAGCATAAGTAGATCAACCATAAATTTGTAGCGTGGCAAACAGGCCGTTGTACACGATCTTCAATAACCCGTTTCAGTCTGTGTCAAGATAGTGCCGTATTTACCCAAATGCAAGACAATTCTAATCTACAGTGACCTCCTGCCCTCAAGAAAAACATTTCTGCCAAGGGAAAATGTCTGTATCCAAATCAAAGAAGACCCCACAAAAATAAAGTAGTTGACTATTATTTCATACACTTAATACACGAAGCATGTCAGATTCTATCTGCCTTCACCAATCAGTGTCACTGTCTCCATCTTCACAGTCAGTGCCTTCATCTTCCTAATGCTCACTCGTAACATCCCCATCCTCTTCACTGTCATTCCACAACATATCATCATCTGTCCCATCCAATGCAGTGGATATACAGCACTTCTTAAAACCCTTCACAGTTACTTCTGGTGAGATGCACTGCCATGTCATTATGATCCACATTGACTGCATACTAGATTTATATTTCTTGGTTTATAAACTTACTTGAACCCATAAAGATTCACACTTTTCTCCACAGGTGGTGGTAGTGGTGTTAAGAATGTAAATACACGTGTTCCGAATTGTTGTGTCATGTCTGTAGTCTGATCAGTCTGAGTTCATGGCTTTTTTTATGGTTTTTGGTTCGTGGATTGGTCCAGGTTTTATTTCTGAGTCTTATTGTTAATTTTTTATTTTTCAGTAGCCATTTTCCTGTTACTGCCCTTGGACTAAATCTATTGTCAGGTATATATCTTATGAAGTTACTGTATCTGTGACCTTCAGTGATTGAGAATAACTCACTGTAAGGGGTCCACTAGGTTAGGTGCTTCTTTGCCTGAACAGAAACAGAGCTAGTTTCCGAAACATCATGTCTTTAAGATATTGGTCAATGGATGAAGTCCCAAAACGAGAAGATTGTTTCAGATAACTTCCATCATACTCTCTTCTCTCTTTCTGGTTACTTAACCCTTTAGTAGTTGGGACCGATAGGTTGTCCCGAAACACTGGTGTGGAATTAACACGCTACGCTGTGTAATATCTCAGAAGAGCCCAGATTTCACATGATTTGGTTATGCAGGCCTTGGTGTTCCAGTTCTGAGCGATCCAGTTTGGCGCTTCATATGTGAATTGAAGATGACCTCACAAAATTTATTTGCCAAATTTAAAGGGAAAAAAGTCATCTTGCATTCGAGGAAATGTGGTAAATTAATTTGTGATGCATGAGAGTATTAAGGTTTAATGGGTTAAACAATATTACTTCCTCATCCTAGTTGCGTGATGTGGAGCTTCCAAAGGACCTGCAGGACACAAATTGGTTCTCTGCTCCATCTGCATTGCGAGTGTATGGACAGTACTTGAACCTTGACAAGGACCACAATGGCATGCTCAATAAGGAGGAGTTGGCTGGGTGAGGCTTTTTCATATAATTTATTAATGACCATAGAATAAAGAAAACTGTGTCAGATGCAATACTTATTTCGCATCCAGCTGTGTAGCACAATTTTAGGATTTATGTTTTCAGGTAAGGAATGTAGAGGAGTAAAATGTGAAATATCTTTGCTGTTAGTGGTAATATAAGAGATGCTAAAATTTTGGTACTGTTTTTTTATTTTCTCTGTGACAGCTTTAGAGCAATCATGTAGTTTTGTTTTTCCTTGTATATATCATCATTATTATTTAGCACTTGTTTTGTAGTTTTATTTGTGTTGTTCAGGCACTGTACATAGTATATGGAAAAGTGGGATTCATATTGTTACTGAAGTAAAGGATAAATTCCAGGCAGATCTTTGTACCTGGTCGAACCCAAGGTACATTTAGCAGGCAAAGGTTCATGTCCTGGGCTGCTTAGTCTAATATGGCATATTTACACCCTGCTATGTTGAAATGAAGGTGGAGAAATGCATTTGTCAGGTTTGTTGGAATAGTCAATTACAATTTTAGTGTGAAACGATAATGGTACTGTGTATGCATTATTACATGACATATAGTATCTTCTTCCCACCTGTTTCCTCTTCTCCATGCAAAACCTTTTTAACATGCTACTGCAGACACATCTGGAAATGGTTCTGCCTACAGCAGGGGTGGCCAACATGCAGGCCTCGGTAACCTGGATAGTTTCATTAATATAGCTTGACAGACAATGTAATAGGTTTACGTAACATAACATGGCACCGTCATTAGCAGAAAAAATGTTTACAAACTATGACTCATCACTTTTAAGATAGCACAGTTACACCAACATTTCTTTGTTTTATCGAGTTTATTGAGGCCTACTACCTTGTCATTAAACCTTACTTTTAGCGTGACTTATTGTTTGTAAATACTGGCCTTCTAGTTAATTGAATGCCACCCCATTAATACATGCACACACACACACATATACTGCTTACAGGTGAGTCCATAATGAATTATGTGACCCTCATATGGGTTGAAGTTGGCCAGCCCTGGCCTACGGCATCCCCTTTCCCTCACTTCCACTATACGTTTACCATTATATCATTTCTCCTTTTCCCTTCCCAGTCCTTGCATTGTGTTATAGAAGCAAGAAAACCTGACAGCCTTTTATACGTATGTCTGTGTTTGTAAAAGTAGCACATGGACACATGGATAACTTGCAGACTAGGAAATGCAAGATTGAGTGTATTTGACAAAGGAGGCTGATAAATTATGAGCAGAAATTCTTATTTTTTCTAAACTCTTTTGTTTGTTAAGTGTTCTGTTTTCACACTTTACCTACATTACTTTAATGTTTCCATCTCATTGTAGATACGGGACAGGGACTTTGACAAAAGTATTTATGGACCGCGTTTTTCAAGAGTGTCTAACTTATGATGGTGAAATGGACTACAAAACATACCTGGACTTCGTGCTGGCCATGGAGAATCGTCATGAGCCACAGTCTTTACAGTATCTATTCCGAATTCTTGACATCAACAATAAAGGTTATTTGGACACATTCTGCCTTAACTACTTCTTCAGGGTGAGCAACACTAGTGGTAACTTCACTGTATCAAATGCCATACATACTTATATATACATACATACGTATGTACATACATACATACCTATGTACATACATATATACATACATACATACATATGTACATGCATGCATACATACATACATACATACATATGTACATGCATACATACATACATACATACATACACACATACGTACGTACGTACATACATACATTTAGTTATATAAAATCCATAGCAAATGCTAGATGTTAAAAAGCGTTGGTTTGTTACAAGTTCACTGTTGCCACAAATGAAATGGCTGACATGGGAATTTTTTGCTGATATGGGCAAAATCCAAAGTTGTGGACCACTGAAATGAACCATTTGCTATCTTGCATCCTATATTTATAAAGATATGTTAATCAGTTTTTGTACTACATTATTTTGGTTAATGACTTGCCACACTGGAAAGGTTCTCAGTGTTATGTGGTCTCACCATACAATGGCTTACTTCCCTCTAGTAACATCACATTGGAAAAGCTTCGTATTTTCTTGAGTACCTTATATTTTATGAAAGAATTATGAACAAAAATTGGAGTGTACAGCTTATCTGTGATAAGGTACATGGTACATGGTGTATTTGTTAAATGGTTGCAGCACCACTCATTCTGAGTACAATGTTCTACTATCACAACTTCTTTTTCATGCTGTGTATCCATTACATGGACAGAGTCTGCTGTGTATGAGTAGGTGTTCATCTGTTTCATGCCCACATGTTCTGTATAGCATGAGTACTAAAAGGCATGCATTTGCCATCTTTCATGGGTAGCCAAAAGCTGAAAAAATTTCGAGAAGAAGAAAGTAGACAGGCAATGTACGTATAATGTAGCATTGCGGTGCATTTGTGCAACCATTGTTGCAGTAGAAGAGCAATAATTATTACATATCCAAGCCTGTGCGCGTGTGTATGTGTGTATTTGTAGTCTTAGGTGTGTGGCATGAAATGCGCATGCACCATGTCATCTGTCGCCTCTCTGGCTCTGCTGTATTTTTTCACATTATCTCATACATGACTTGATTTTCAAAAAAGAAAAAGTTACTGAACATAGAATGTGTGTTTTGATTTTCTCTACAACTTTTGTCTGAAACTCTTCTCATTCTAAGAAGAATTGTGCAAGATATGATCAAAAGTGTATGTTGGTATTATGTAAAGTTCTCATTGGTCGTCAGGTTTTAATGAAACGTGACTTTTATGGACAAATTTTCGAAAAATATTCAAATATCAAATTTAATGGAAATTCTTCCAGTGGGAGCCGAGTTGTTCCATGTGGTCAGACAGATGGACAGACATGATGAAGTGTTTTTGCAGTTTTGCAAACATGCCTAAAAAATGGAAATTGTGCTGGTGGATAGAAAGCGTGATGTCGGTGTATGAAATAGAAGAAAAGCTTTGAAAATAATTGAGACGCAGTAGTTCATGTGTGCTGTATCACCTGTGATTTGTGGCGTTTTTCCATTTATACAAGAAACAAATTGTACGAGGGAAAGTCATTAAATAACAGGAATTTTATTCTAAAGTGCATGGAAAAGTATGCACAACGAAAAATCTTATTTCGGGATACAAAATGGCTCCTTAGCCATATGTCATATAGGGGTCGTGACGATCAAGCAGTTTCAGCCTGCGCAGTAGGCCATACAACATGGCCGCTCCACTGTCAACTTGCACCGTGGAAGAGCAACGAACCGTTACTTGTTTTTTGTGGTCAGAGCGTGTGAAACCTTCTGAAATCTACAGAAGAATGAAGGTTCAGTATGGAGACAGTTGTTTGAGTCAGGGGAGAGTGTATGAATGGGTGGAAAGATTTCAAAACGGACGACAAAATGTCAGTGATG
>Ga0123355_10009746_pt1 | contig 14641 bp, 14 predicted proteins | sample TergutEmb28metaG_3_FD_89872 | JGI IMG/M metagenome (GOLD analysis project Ga0123355, IMG submission 89872) | Embiratermes neotenicus P1 segment gut microbial communities from Petit-Saut dam, French Guiana - Emb289 P1 | ecosystem: Host-associated > Arthropoda: Insects > Digestive system > Gut ...
TCCTTCTCCTTTTTCTCTTTCTTCTTCTCCTTCTGCTTTTCCTTCTCCTCCTTTTTCTTCTTCTTTTTCTTCTTCTTCTTCTTCTTCTTCTTCTTCTTCTTCTTCTTCTCCTTCTCCTTCTCCTCCTCCTTCTCCTCCTCCTTCTCCTCCTCCTCCTCCTCCTCCTCCTTGTTCTCCTCCTCCTCCTCCTCCTCCTCCTTCTCCTCTAACTCACCTCCTCCTCATCTCCTCCTCCTCACTTCCTCCTCCTCACCTCCTCACCTCCTCCTCTTCCTCCTCTTCCTCCTCTTCATCCTGTTCATTCATCACTTCATTGTACATGCACTTAGGCCTGTTGCAACTTCACTTACTCATTCCATCTTCTCCAAAGCCTTCTTGAGTGTACTTTATTTTGTCCTGATTTATTGTTAGTTCTTTCAAGTTGATCTTATTTTCTAGGCACTGTTTAGTGACAGTGCTTATTATGAAACTGTTAATGACCTCGTCAAATCTCCAACACAAAAGTAGCGTATACATATTACTAAAAAATTGGTGATGAATTTAATTCACTACAGTCCCTATTTTACATGATGCCCAAATTCAACTGATCAAAATTTTCAATCATATTGCATTGTCAAGAAGATGTTTAAAATTGCAGAGTATTACTTGCTTTAAGGCTTATACTTTCAAAATGAGAAGACTCTTAGTTTATAATGTGACTGTGGCTGCAATAAGATATTTATCACCTGGGTTTTCATTTCATGTAACACTCAGCAACTGATAAAAGGCCCCAGGAAGCAGAATCGTGCATTTTGATATGAAAATTAACACAATACCTGGGCACTGAAAGAAACTCTGTGTCCAGTGCTTCTAGGTGTTTGATTTCAATTCCCTGATTCACATACACAATAAAATGGAGGATGATCCATGTGTTACATTTTTGTATTGTTAGGGCTCCAAATAATGGACAAAATCCAGAAGCCAAGAACACCTAAGCATAATCTTAATACTCAGTGCTGTGCATGACCTATGTACTTCTGCTCATTGTTAGCTCCTTTGACAAGAGAATGTTGTCTGCAGTAAGGGTCCGCGATCCATTGTTGGTGCAAAATAAAAAAAAACATGTAAAAAATGTGTGTTACACTTGTTGTGTTCTTGACATCATTTATAACAGGTACTGTATTGTGAAGGTTTCAGTCATCTTGTATATTTTTAAACTGTTTTGTTTATGACAAGGCATCTTCATACTTTATTTTGCCTGAAATAAGTAAATCAGAGTTGTGTTTCATGCATGCTTTTTATTGCTCATTTAGTTAGGCTGGAAGTTAATTCATGGACATTGATATAATTTTTATTTTTGTTTCAATGTTTGTTTTATTTGAATGGTGGAATATTTTGATTAACTACAGAAAGGTAGACAGCATTGAGTTTTAATATTATCATACTGTTAAAATGAACATAATTACAGCACAAAACAAAATGCCTGTAGTAGAAAGTTAAAAATCTTACTCTCATAATACACAGGTCCCTTTTGTTTTTAATGTTAATAACTGTAGATTTGTGGATAACAGTATGATGTAATTTAAATCATGAGTTAGTGTTCTGAGCTTGTACACAGATACAGTCAAATCTGGCTAAGTGAGAATTTTCTATTAATTGAAAGAGTTATTATTATTATCATTATCATCATCATCATCTCTTTATGCAGGGTATTTATACTTACATTCCTGAGACAAACTATGTCCCTAGGGAATATGGTGTTGCAGCTATTCTGTTGTTTCTATTCATGGTGCTTACATCGTTAGTTCCAGTGTTGAATCTATTGTACTTTTACAATAGTACTTTCCGAAGTATTTGTGCAGTGCCCAATATGGCTGTTTTCTGTAGTTCCTTGACTTCATGGTTTCCTGGTATGTTGCTCACATATTTTCTGAATGACTGTAAAATAGTCCCAGTCGCCCATATTATTACTGGTATCACCTTTGTTTCTACATTCCACATGCGCTTTTTTTCTATTGTAAGGTCTTTATATTTTAGAATCTTCTCAGCTTCTTTTTTAATCACATTTCTGTCTCCTGAGATTGCAATGTCTATCAACATACATGTTCCCTTTTCATTATCATGGATTATGATGTCTGTTTTGGTGTTGGGAATGGTTCTGTCAGTTTATAGTTGTTGATTCCACAATATGGTTACCTTGCCTCCTTGACTTGTTTCTACTGATTTTTGTACATGTTCATACCAGTGTTTTTTGTCCAATTGTATCCCTGTTTCCTTGCATATGTTGAAGTGTAGTTGTGCACATACTTTATCATGTCTTTTTATGTGGTCTTTTGCCAGTATTGGGCATGCTGATATTATGTGGACTACTGTCTCATCAAATGTTTGCAAAGTCTGCACTTGCTATCTGTCTTGGTGCTCAATATTTTTGTTGCATAATATTTTGTTTGTAACGCCTGGTCTTGTGCTGCCACTATTTCACTTTCTGTTTCTGCTTTTAGCCAGAAGAATGTCTCTTCTTCACTAATAAGCTTTCTATCTATATTTCTAACGTACTGCCCATGCATTACTTTGTTTTCCACTTTTTCTTTAAGGACTCTCCCAATCTTGCGTTTGTGTATTGTATTCCATCTTGTTTTGTGTCACTCTTCTCATTTGGTTGAATTAATTCTTCTGTAATCTTTGCTGCTGCCTGAATTATAGAGTTAGTATTTGGTTGAGTGCTTTCGTGGCTTTTAACAATATTTACAAACTGGTCTTTTTTATAGTTTGTATTGAGGTATTCTGCAATATTAATTATTTCTGCTTTATATGCCTCTTCGATTTGTACCAGTCCTCTCCCTCCTTCTTTCCTCTTTACATATAGCCTGTCTATGTCAGCTTTTGGATGATGCATTTTATACATTGTTAGCATCTTTCTAGTTTTCCTGTCAATTTATTTTTTCAGTTCTCCATTTAATTACACCAAAACTGTATCTCAACACTAAGACAGTTAGTGCTCCAATTGTTGTAATTTTATTCCTGACGTTCAGTTCAGATTTAAGTATCATTATTAATCTCATGTTGTATTCCTGTTTCTATCTTTCTTTCATTTGTTGATGTTGTATGCCTTCACTTTCCTCAATCCCGAGGTATTTGTACGTTTTTCCCTGTTCTAGCTCTTGTATTTCTCTGTTGATTTCGATCACTAAATTTTGTGAGTGAACTAGTTTGCCTCTCTTAAATGCAGTCTTGGCACATTTTTCAAGTCCAAATTCCATATGGATATCATCATTGAAGATTTTAACTGTTTGTATCTGTTTTTGGAGCTATTCCTCTGATTTAGTGATCAGTTTCAAATCATCCATATAAAGTAGGTGTGATATTTTTGTCTTTGATATGTGCTCTTCATATCCTGTGTTCAACCTATTCAGCTGTTCAGTGAGAGGGATTAAGCAAATGCAGAATGGCAGTGGTGATAGTGAATCTCCTTGAAATATTCCACAGTGTATTTTTAAGTCTTCTGTTTCTATTAGCTTATTTTCTGCATGTAGGCGCATACGTGTTCTCCAGTAGCTCATGACCTTCTTGGTGAATGTTATAACTTTATTATTGATCCCAGTTAACTCTAGGGATTTGATTATCCAACTGTGTGGCACCCTGTCGAAAGCTTTCTGATAATCAATCTATGCCATACACAGATTCTTTTTCCTGCGTTTACATTCCTGTAGTATTGCTTTTGAAATTAGCAGCTGATCTTTGCGTCCTTTTGATCCGCTGCAGCACCCTTTCTGCTCTTTTTGCATCAAATTTTCATCATCCATATATTTTTGCATATGCCTGCTTATAATAGATGTCATAAGTTTGTATATTGTAGGCAAACAGGTCACAGGTCTATAATTCTTTGGATTTTCAGTATTCCTGTTTTTTGGAATAAGGAATGTTACTCCTGCTGTTAACCACTCCAGTATTTGATCTTCTTCAATCAATTTGTTAAAAAGTGCAGCTATATGCTTGTGTGTTACTGTAAGTTGCTTAAGCCAAAAATTTGCTATTTGGTCTCTTCCAAGGGCTTCCCAGTTTAGCGTTGTTCTTAGTGCACCTGCAAAGTCTTTTGCATATACTGGGCTCCATTCAATCCTTGGATTTTGTTGGTACTGGTTTTCAATCCAGTGTGACTCTCCATTATGTCGAACTTCTTTCCCATATATTTCCCTCCAAAACTTCTCCACTTCCTCTTTGTCTGGTGCATTTTTTGCACTGGATTATGTCTGCCTGAGACAGTTATAAAATTACTTGCATTCTGTCCTAAACAGCTTATTTTGGTAATACTTGTTTTGTCTTTTCCTGCATCGAGATAACCATTCTGTCTTTGCTGAAACCCTTTGTGTTAGCACTTTAGTCACTTGATCCAAATTTTCTTTCTTCTTTATGTTATATTTCTTAAGTAATCTGGTTCTTTTTATGTCCTGTGCGTTTCTCTTATCTCCTTTTATTTCCACCAAAGCTGACAGCTCTTTTCTGATATTATTTATGCTCTCCTGTAGGCGTCTAACCTATGGAGGTGTTTTTGATCTCTGTGTTTCTAATTTATACTCTCTTGTTCCATTTATTTCTTCTGTAATAACCGTTGCTGCTGCATAAATGAGGTGGTTTAACTCAGTAATATTTAGATCTTTTCCATCTAGTATTTTTTCTATTGCTTCATTGGCCGTTTTCATTATTGTCTTTATTTTAAACGTATTTTGGATTTTCTGTAATCTTGATCTCTTGTCAATTTCTATTTGTGTCACCTGATAATATGTCCTTCCAATTTTTTCTTTTAATTTGTAAATCTGATTCCTTTGTTGATGAATTTCTGTTTCTTCTTCTGTTGTTGATGCTGCATTCGGCTTATGTTAACCTTCCCTTATGGTACCCGAGTGTTCTAACTTTCCTTCTTGTCTTTCTTCTAGGTGAATTCTCTGACTTTCTTGCAGTTCCCTCCTTATTTCCTCAACTTCCATCTTCGTTATCATTTTGTGTTTCATAATAAAATTTCTCTGGTTCATTAGTTTCTTGGCATCCATGTACATTCTGCATTCTGTGTTACATTGTCTCCATATTTCATACATTTTCTTGTAATTTTCTGTACAATGCTGTCTGCAATACATATAGCACCATACCACTTCTCTTATTTTCTCTTTTGTCCAAGCCTTTCTATATTTTACCTCTGTATGTTCCACTGTATTTTGGGCTTGGTGGCTTTGACTGTGAGTGAGTGATCCACTTTGAGTTGCCTCGTTGCAGTAACCTTTCTCAGCCTTAGCAGTACTCAGTTTCCCCCTAATCCAGATGTTTCCATTCCTGGTCTCCAAGAATAGTTGCTGCTCATTTGTGTTTTTTAGGTTTTGTTGATTGCGCTGTTTCTTCATCCCTGTCCCATGAGTAGCTAGGGATAATAGGGTCCATTGCAGCAGAGCCCCGCTTGCCACCATAAGGCTTTGTGAAACTGGGTTTGCCAGGTGCCAGAGTTCACCTTTCATGGCTTCTAACCTTCCACCTCAGATGCTTCTGGAGTCCTTTGGCATGGTTGCTGACACTTTAGACTCAGGGATTTTTTTTTTCAAGGTTTACTCCTCTAGATTCGCTGTGTTCTGTTTAAACAGGCCCACCTATTGTCGGGTGTAGTCATTCACTATGCACGGACGGTCTTGTGTGCAAAGAAGTGGATGGCTTGTGCCACAAGTTGCACTATTGCACACCTGGGTTGATGAGGACCTGTGCAGATTCAACCTCATACAAAGGTGCTACCTCTCCCATACCCCTTGAACCCTTATTTTTATTATCATTATTATTATTTATCACTTTTATGCAGAGTATTTATAATTACATGCCTGAAACAAACATATTTCTAGAGTATATAGTGCTACAGCTATTTTGAAGTTACAGTTTATGGTAGGTGAAATACTATTCCCATGTTGAATGCTCTTTACTTCTACAGTGATACTCTCTAAAGCATGTGTGCAGTGCCTGATATGGCTGCTTTCTGTAGTTCCTTGTTGTTATGTTTTCCTGGCATGCTGCTCAGGTATTTTCTGAATGCCGTGGAAATAGTGTCAGTTGCACCTATTATTACTGGTAAAACTTTGGTTTTTATATTCCGGATGTGCTGTATTTCTGTTGTAAGGCCTGTATCTTTTAGAATCTTCTCAGTTTCTCTTCATGCCCATTCTGTCTCCTGAAATGTAACATTATTAACATATATACAGGAAAAAATCAATTGATCACATCTCAGGAGATTTTTATTATTAGTGTATGCAGGTTATTACAATATTTTTCAGTCCAACAGGAACATCTTCAGGTACCGCATGTATAAAAAAATTACTAAGAAGATACAATGGGTTTTGGGTGGTTCATACGAGGGGGTGCTGATAAGTCCTTAGCCCGACATGAAGGAAACAAACTACAGCTACCAAACTCGGGATTTATTCAACATACTCCCCACGAAGCTCAATACACTTCATAGTCCTTTGCTCTAACTTTTGCAAGCCACTCAAAAAAAATTCAGAAGGTTGTCCGTCCAACCAGGTCTCCGCGGCAGCAATGACTTCCGCGTCGGACGAAAAATGGCGAACTTTCAATTGTTTTTTTTCAGTCCAGGGAAAAGGTGGTAGTCTGACGGAGCCAGATTCGGAGAATAGGGTGGGTGATCAAGACACTGGAAGCCCAGGTAGTCCAATTTCTTCTGGATTGCAAGTGCTCGGTGAGCTGGGTCATTGTCATGCAAGAACAAGACTCCATTGGTGATCTTCCCGCGGCGTTTTCCTTCAAAATGTCCTCCAATTGCACCAGCAGAGATCAGTAATACTCCGCGTTAATAGTTTGGCCCGTTAGAAGATAATCAATGAGGAGGATGCCGTCTTGTTCTCAAAAAATCGAGGCGAGAACTTTTCCAGCGGATTTTTTGACCTCGGATTTTTTAGGGCGGGGTGAGCCGCTATGCCGCCACTCCATTGACTATTGCTTTGTCTCCGGGTCGTAGTGATACAACCAGGTTTCTTCCGTGGTCACCAATTGCGACAGGAAATCATTCGGATCGCGCCGAAAAAATTCCAAATTTGCTCAGAAGACTGGAACCGTTGACATTTTTTATCCGCATTTCGGAACCCACTTCGCGGAGAAATTCCGCATTTCGGAACCCACTTCGCGGAGAGATTCCGCATGTCCAGATCTTCATGAATGATGGACCCAACCCGCTCACGTGAGATGCCCAGTTGCTCAGCCATTGATTTAGCCGAAATTCGGTGGTCTTCCAAGATTAGCTCGTGAATTTAACCAATAATCTCCAGGGTGGTCACTGTTTTGTGTCGTCCAGGAGGCGCATCTCACGTGGAAAAATCACCACGTTTAAACTGGACCACCCAGTTTTTGACGGTGGCATACGATTGTGCATGTTCCCCTAATGTTTCTTTCAGAATGGCGTGAATTTCCTTCGGCGCCTTGCCTTTCAGGGGGGAAAAAGTTTGATGACAGCTCTCGTCTCCATGTTGTTGAAATCGCGCGCGTCGTCTGACATGCTTCCTTTCAGCCTATGTAACAAGAAAAGACTTGCAATTCGGCACATGAACGGACCCCTCTTTCCAAATACACTATCGATTCCGTCTACGACATCGGGAAGTAGGCCGGGCTAAGGACTTATCATCATCCGTCTTAGGTAAATGAGATCTCATTTGTACAAATAATTGGTTTATATTAAAGTGTAATTGGGGTGTGTATATATATCATTTTTCTTTGGTAGATTTTGTGGTAAGTGAATGTCGGAATGTTTTTCTTCTTTGTTCCATGCCATCCGTTGATTTTTCTTTGTAGTTCTGGTAATTTTTGGTAGGTGAAATGTATGGGGGAGGAAGATGATATCTGTCTTTTACTGGGGCTGCATTAAGGATTCTATATTTCAAACAGTTTCTAGATAAAAGGTGTGGTATTCAGAAGAACTGTTGGTTTTGAATGATTATTCTGGAAAATAAAGTACAAATAAATAAATATTAAAAAATAATATTAAAATGAAGGCGGGACAATTATCGTGATGGTACATAGGGGAAGGATCAATATATAGAAATAGAAATTTGGAAAGACATATGTTTTTAAGTGAAAGTTGGGGCTATTAGTGCATTTTTGGTTTATTATGTATTATAGTTTCCAAGTAAGGAACCTGAAAAGAATAGAAAGGAATAATTAATTAAATTCTTTCAATATTGTAAGTACAAGTCTGTGCTCGGCTACTAAACTTAATGCTTCTCTGAACACAATCTTCTTTTTACCTCAAGCACAATATTTTTTGCGATAATTCATTCATGCACAGTACTGCCATGCTACGTCAGTTTTGTTATCCAAGGTCATCTGGCCATTGTATTGACTCCATGTCACGAAGGAACAATGGCCTAAGGTGTGCACGAGAGGAAGCCTCGCGGGGAAAGGGTGGTTGAGGACGGCAACCTAGTAACGGACGTCATGGAGTTCCTTTATGCAAAACATCGATCCACTAATGCCAGGCTTGCTAGAATTATGCCAAAGAGTTTTCAATAGAATTGAGGTTATGTCAGTCAGTTCGGCCTGAGGTAGCTGGTTGCTGTTAATGAAGTGCCCTTCGAATTTCAGCTGAGGTACTTTTATCCTGACTGAAGTTTTGGCACGCTCACAGCTGAAACTTGAAGACATGTGTCTGTTTTCACCATTTCTCTCAATCTGCATGTAAGAACGTTAATGAACGGGATGTAATGAAATTTTATATTGTGGAATTTTACTAATATTTATCGACACATTCTAAGTTCTGTAGAAATCAGCCAGTAGTATCGGACACGGTGAACACTGCTGTCTGAACAAAGGTTGGTGTCTTCCTCTCACTTTACCTACCAGGGTATCCGAACTACATAAAAGGATGTACCCCCACCGTTTGCCGCTATCAACCATCCGGACTCGGTAATTACACTAAACGTTCTGTTGCTCTGTGGGGCCGGTATAGCTCAGTCGGTAAAACGACTCGCTACGGGCTGGACGGCCCGGTGTTTGAATGCTGGTGGGGGGTAAAATATTTTCTCATACCCGTCCAGACTGGCCCTATGGCCAACCCAGCTTCGTGTACAATGGTGCCTGGAGCTCTTCTTGGGAGTAATGCAGCCGGGGCGTGGCGTTGATCACTCGCCTCCATCTAGCGCCGAGGTTAAAAATGAGTGGAGTGTACCTCCAGTCCATCCTCTGTGCCAGTCGTAACATGTTATGGAGAGAACTTCTGTTACTTTCTGCGTATACATTACTCTCAAGCTTTATATTTTGAAGACAGTGTCGAATTAGTCTGCTTATCAGACTGGTTAATAATGATAAATTTGTTTATTTAAGCCTCCATATAAAGGTTGGTTAGATTCCTGTGTTTTTTTTTCTTAAGGCCTAGCTTAAAAGCGACTATAAAAAGATGGCTATAGAAGACTATCGACAGTACTTAGAAAGTTAGCAACCGTGATAACGAACGATCTAAGAATTTTCATGTAGTGTCTTACAAAAATGACGGAAGTACCGATAACCGTGCTCGGTATCCGTCCGAATGTGTAGGCGTTACGGTTTGGGGCCACGAAATTAGGTCGGCAGCTGAAATGGATCTTTACAAAAATACAACGTACCTTACGTTGTCAAAAATAACTTGATTTCTAATAGGTGTTAAGTGACGGCTGGCCCTCACAGTCTGCGCCAAAACAATGTTTGAATTGTAAGAGTACAGTATGATGCGTAATTTTATTACACTGCGCGGAGATAACCGCTCGATCATCCGTATGGATAATTTGTTAGTCCGGTAGACGTATTTCCAGCCTTAAATAACCAAATATTGCCGATAGTCTAGAAATTGTGCGACAAAAACCAAAGGCTCAGTTCAGTTGGCTGTTCAGCAGTCACCCTGCCATTCGACGCCATATGGTCGGTGACACTGACAGCGTCGTTAAACGGGCCATACAAAAATTCCACTCGTCAAGGCCCGCCGTTGGGTATCATTCTGAGCCACTGGTGTCCTCCAGCCAGCTTCACTGCCTACATTTTGCGGTGGCGCTGTTGGTTGGGGAACTGTGCTACATGCCGGAAAGTCACAGGCTCGATTCCTGATGGTGTCATTGGAATTTTTCATTGACATATTCCTTCTGGTCGGACTGTGGCTGTGGGATCGACTCGGCCTCTAATAGAAATGAGTGCCAGGAATATTTTCTGGGGGGTAAAGGCGGTCGTTGCGTAGGACTGGCAACCTTACCGCCTTCGTGTTCTTGAAATCTGGAAGCTTCAACTTCCTGGAAACCTCGGGGCATGTACAGTGATTGTTGTACCTTTGCTTGTGCCACATTTACCCCCGTGGTCTTCCATTCAGGCCTACCAATTTTCCTTTCTAAATACCGCAATGAAACTTACCGACATACACTAGTTTCTCGGTAATCTGGACTATAGAGGGGCAGGGGTGGTCCGGATTACCAAGAAATCAGGATCACCGAGCATAAAATGCTTGGAATAGGTAACATCATCACTCAAAGCTGAAGTATAACTCCTGAAAGCCTAAATTCTGCGCTGAACGGTGCATAATAATAACAGTAATAATAATGAGGTATTTATTTCACTCTCATGTCACTCTAATATCGAAATAAGAAAGAAAGAGAACTACGACGCTCGAGAGAGCACATCCATACTTTTGAGAAGTCGTGGCTCGTCCCTCTTCACCACGCCACAAGTATTGGTATACGGATTGCCTCTGATTTTTCCTCAGTGATCCTGGCAATGACCAGAACGACCAGATTACCGGGGTTGGCCCGAAATTATCCAGATTGTCACGGAATCCGGATTATCCGGTCCGGATTACCGAGAGACTGATGCGTATGAAGATTAGCCTACTTGCGATGGTAATCACCTCGTATAGACACTTCAGCGAACCCGAGAACAGTAGTACTATTCAAAATTGAATTGGAAGGCATCCGACAGGAAACGTATATGAATGGCGCAGAAGTATTAGTCAATCAAACAGTTTCAGCTTCTGGTGCAAACGTCACGAAGGTCTTCGTTAGACTACAGGACGAGTCTATCACATGTCAGCTATTATAATTTTTAGCATATTTACCTGCGTTTCGCGCAGTATTTTCGATGTACAGAGTGACTGTAAAGTGAAATCAGAATGTTAAATGGCTGTATCTTCTAACCGGAATGGTTACACGTATTGCTACATTTATTGCCCCATTTTAAAGCCCTTACAATATCATTAAGCCTCCTATTTCAACATAGGCCCCGGTATTTTGCACACGCTTCTGCTACCTGGAAGACAAAGATTCAACACCTTTCGTTAAAAGTCGGGGGGCAGTGGCAACAGTATCTCGAATTTGTTGTTGCAGTTCATCAAGTGTTCTACGTTTTGATGTGTACAATGCCTGTTTGGCCCAATTCTAACAAAAGAAATCTCGTTGATTGACACAGAGGCTTCATGGAGGACATTATGTTGTTCCTCGACGCCCAATCCACAGGCCATGTATGTGCTTATAAAGCCACGCATGTACAGATAGCTCAAGATACGGCCGTCCTCCATCTTGCATGAAGTGCAGTTCTTCGCATTTGTCCTCCTTGGAAACAATGGTCGACATTAATTTTTTTAAACATTACTTATTTATTTTCCAACCATCCTGTATACCTGCCGTCTGTCAGCCCAGCCTTAGTACAGCAGACTTGTTCATTGCCATCAGAAAGAAATCCATCAAAATGTGCATGTAGTAAATAGCATTATAGTCAGATCTATATTTGTCGTTCATTACCTAAAGAGACCGCAGCACACGCCCTGTTGCAGTATTAAGTTAGTTGGCTGCTTCATGGTCATGGGTCACACCCATTTTAAAATTTATCGAATTTGTGACATAATTTCTTAACGCGGTGACCTAAATTGTCTTAATGTGTTATCATAGATTGTCGGCAGACATCGTTGGTTGGTGTTGCTAATCATTTACTTATTGTACTGTGTACTGCAAAGCCTAGATATTTGTGTCGTAGTTTAATAATTCAGGTACTTGTGGTTTGTTTAACGTCGGCTGTCAATAGTTCGGACTAGCTGTTTTCATACTCCTAATATCTGTGGAACTTTCGTGACCGATCCTGAATTTCCGCGGAACTCTTTAAAGTCAAAGTGTACCTTTGGGTGCAAAAATAAAATGGAATCTTTCAAAACACAAACTTTTATATATAAAATAGAGTATTTCGACGTATTTACGAAAAACAATATTTTATATTTGGTGATTTGTATCAAAAATGAATACGGTGCTGATTACGCACAACCTTTGGGAGAAAAGTCGTTTATCCCACATTTGTGCATTAAAGTATATTGAAGTAAGGGCCTGGGAATTTTAATTTACTGGTTAATGGTGAAATGTGTAATTGGGAAAGAAATGTAGATTAAATGTGGTGAATTTAAGTTAGGAAAGAGGCATGAGAAGCATACAGTAGCAACTTGGGATGTATGGATCCATAACAGCATGTGTGTTAAGACAGGTGAAAACCAACCCAACCTGCGTCGAGATGGAACGAAACATGAAATCAAATCGATGTCAATGTGTAAATTTTCGAAACCCACCGCACAGAAAACGTACTGTCTTTCCGTGACAAGGATTATGAAGCATGATATTTGCCTGTATATTCATAAATCTAGGTCTTTTTCAAAAAGACACCCTGCTGCCCAATTTGAAACACAATGATTAATAAAATTGTTCTAAACAATACATGAAAATTCATTTCTCACGCACAATCAATATGCTGCATTTCTATTACGTAGTACTGTCTGTCTGTGCCGTGTAGGGAAGTAACAGCTGTTTGTAGTTAGCGTCACAGGACCACGTAAATAAGCTATGTGGATAATGTCATGTACAGAGGCTTGCAGTGCTAAATTACGTGGTACGCATAGTAACCTGAGGAAAGGAAATAACTTGGAAGACCTAGGCATAGATGGGAGGATAATATTAAAATGGATCTTTAAGATGCGGGATGGAGAGGTTTGAACTGGATTCATGTGATAAAATAATTTATTCAGTCAAACACAACAGATATATAGTCATTAATACATAGTTGGCAACATGTTTCGGATCTAGTGAACCATCTTCAGGCTACGGACATGGTAATTCAGTAAGTGCGCATATTATGGAATCCCATATTGTTTATAAACCATTTTTATTTTAAAAATTCAAGTTCAAAATTTATTGGCCGATATATCTTTAAAATATATGTAAAAAACTTCTATCATTACATTGGTAAATCCGTATTAAAATTTTATGCTAGCTTATATATGTTGCGAGATAATCAAAAGCTCTTGTAAAATGGAAGTACAATTGGGATTGCATGTTTATGATTCATCTGGCTTCGGATAAGGACAGGTGCCAGCGCTTGTGAGTGCGGTAATGAACCTTCGGGCTCCATAAAATGCGGGGGATTTCTTGACTAGCTGAGGAACTGTTAGCTTCTCAAGAAGAATTATGTTTCATGGAATTAGTCGTCTAGTTAGTACAGCAATCACTCTGCTTTGAAGGGTAGAAGGCGAGAGTTCTTCCCAAAATTCTTGTTTTTTAATCAATATATTATCCAACACATGCACTTCGTACTGCAACATCAAAATACTGTAAATGATTATTACTATCGGTTTTATGCATTTTAACATTTTATGTATTTTAACAACCAAACTTTTTGATTATATTTATAAGAATAAACAAAACGTATATTGGCAGGTTGGCTTGTACACCTTCGTTGCGGTAACTCTCTGATGATGAAACCTCGGTGCCGAAACGTGTAGGAGTTTATGTATGCCATGTATATTGTATTATAAGTGCGTTAGTTAAATAATATACTGAATATGGGAAAATGCACGGTATGAATAACATACAAAATGAACAATGTAAAATTCTTATTCCTTATTTCCCAGAATCACAAATAGCTGTGTGAATACTACAGTTCAAGAAGTGGCATGGAGATACGGAGTCACGTACTTCGTTCTTTGGATGATATATTCAGGTGATAAGGCCATAATCCATATGCAAATGTTAGTACGTAAGATCCAGATTAACAGGTACCCTGAGTACGCCATTTTAAGTCCAAAACTACCTCGATGTTTACAGGTAGATACGTCGATAGTATCGATCCTAGCTGTATATACATTTTTCATTGGAGCGGGTCACGAAGGCTTTAAACGGCATGTCTTAGACACGATTCTGGAAAGGATAAACATGAAGGCAGTAACATTCGACATTACTTCTCATACATGTAACCTGTAGCGGAGGTCCGAGTTCAGGCCTAGAGTAGTGTGTGTGGAATTTAAGATGAAATAAGTAGTGGGGCCAGATTTTTTTCAAGCATTTCTTTTTCCCCCTGCCATTTGCTGACTACCAATCTCGCTATTCGTCTATCATAGAGCTGGCACAGTACGCACATTTGAGGCCGCTGCATATAGGGCCTCGTTCTCACCACTCTGCTGCACTTTATATGAACCTGGTATATATATTTTTACTAGAACATTGGACTTGTAATTGAGGAGGAAGCTTGTGAAGTGCTACATTTGGAGCATAGCTTTATATGGTGCTGAAACTTGGACGCTTCGGGCAGTAGATCAGAAACACCTGGAAAGTTTTGAGATGTGGTGCTGGAGAAGGATGGAAAA